>Ga0315289_10000622_pt1 | contig 54300 bp, 42 predicted proteins | sample YL17G11_40_MG_FD_203452 | JGI IMG/M metagenome (GOLD analysis project Ga0315289, IMG submission 203452) | Sediment microbial communities from Yellowstone Lake, YNP, Wyoming, USA - YL17G11_40 | ecosystem: Environmental > Aquatic > Freshwater > Lake > Sediment | place: USA: Wyoming | collected...
GAGGGGACCTCGAAGGAGAGGACCGTCGTGCTCGCCTCGGCCGCCACTCCGAACGAAGAGCAGGCCAGCGTCAGACACAAGTTGCTGAGCGTGCTCCATGACCTTGCGCGCATGTCTCCCTCCGCCAGGTCCGTTGCGGCTGTTTGCTCCCAGAGGGGGGTCGCCCATTCCCCCCTCGCTCTCCGGCTTGTCCGCCAAGGCCCGAGCCCCGCACCGGGTGGCGCTGCCCGGGGGCACAGACTGGGTTCGCTCGCCACCGTCACTTGGCGTCCGCCGTCTTTCGCCGGTAGCCGGCGAACCGGTCGATGTTGTCCCTGGTCACCAACTCGACGGGCACGTTCACCTGGGCCTGGGCCTTCTCGCCGCGGGCGAGCTTCGCCGCCTCCTGCACGCCCGCGACGCCCATGTCGTACGGAAACTGCATGACCGTGGCGGCCATCTCGCCCTTGCGGATCGCGTCCAGGGCCTCCGGGTCGCCGTTGAAGCCGACAACGGTCATGCCTCTCAGCCGTCCCGCGCCCTTGGCGGCGATGGTCGCGCCGACCGCCATCGGGTCGTTCTCGCAGAACACGGCGGCGATCTCCGGGTTCGCCTCCAGCAGGTTCTCCATCACGGTCATGGCCTTGTCGCGCATCGAGTCGGCAGGCTGTGGAGGGATGACCTGTACCCCAGCCGCCTGCATGGCCGCGGTGAAGCCCTCGCCGCGCTTGCGGGCGTTGGCGGCGCCGAGTTGGCACTGGATGTGGGCAACCTTCGCCCCCTGGGGGACGTGTTTGGCGATGCACTCCCCGGCGAGCCGCCCGCCCTGGAGGTTGTCGGAGATGATGAACGAGTCCACCTTGCCGCCGCTGGCGCCGATGTCGATGATGACCACAGGGATGCCCTTCTTGTTGCAGGCCTCGACCGCCGGCTTGATGGCATCGCTATCCTGCGGCGTGATCAGCATGACTTGGGGGCTTTTCTGGAGCAGGTCCTCCACGTCCGAAAGCTGCTTCCCGGCGTTGGCGCCGGCGTCCGCCCTCAGGAGCGTCGCCCCTTCCTTCTTGGCCTCCTCCTCCACCCCAGCCATCATGTCGACGAAGAACTGGTGTGAGAGGGCCGAGACGGAGTAGGCCAGCACGACGCCCCCCGCTCCGGCGGCCCCCGGCGTCGGGGTCGAGGGTGTTGGGCCCTTGGTCGGAGGCGGGGCCGGCGGCGTGCGCTTGGGGCAGCCCGAGCCGGCCAGGAGGACGGCGAAGACGAGCGCAGTCAGCATCCGACGGACTAGGGTGGTCATGAGTGGACCTCCGTAGCGTTGATCCGTCGCCCGGAGCGTCAGCACAGCCATCGCCCAGGCGACTGCCCGCCATCTCGCGCCAATCACTTGCGCCTCACCGCCCGGTCGAGCAACGCGGCGGCGACGATCACCGAACCGACGACCGTGTATTGCCAGAAGGCGGGCACCTGGAGCTGGTTGAGGGCGTTCTGGATCGTGCCGATGATCAGCGCGCCCGCCAGCGTCCCGACGACCGACCCTTCCCCTCCGCTCAGGCTGGTGCCGCCGATCACGGCAGCAGCGATGGCCCGCAGCTCCAGCCCAATGCCCGGCTCGACCTGGGCCGATTGTAGCCTCGCCGTGAACACCATCGCGCCGACTCCCGTACAAAGCCCAGCGGCTGCGTAGACGGCCATCTTCACCCACCGGATCGGCACCCCGGAGAGGAAGGCGGCCTGCTCGTTCCCGCCGAGCGCGAAGAGCTTGCGTCCCGCCGCCGACTGCTTCAGGACGAGGTGGGCGAGCACCCCGAGCACCAGCGCGACCAGGATCGGCGTGTTCCCGCGGCCGAGCAGGAAGAAGGCCTCAGGCATCTCGGAGTGGGCTCTGCCGCCGGAGAGGGCATACGTCAACCCACGCGCGATCGACATCATCCCGAGCGTCGCGACGAAGGGCCACAGCCCAGTCCAGGCGATCAGCCCGCCGGAGATCGCGCCGCAGACGACGGCTGTGCCGATGCCCGCGGCGATCGCCAGACCCATCCCGTAGTGGGGCATGACGACGCCGGTCACCATCCCCGCCAGGCCGAGGACGGCGCCCGGCGACAGGTCGATCCCGCCTGCGATGATGACCATCGTCGCGCCGACGGCGAGGATGTAGTCGGGGCTTACCTGCCGGAGGATGTTCAGCAGGTTAGCCGGCGAGAGCGCGCCGGGGTGAGCGAAGCCCAGAGCCAGCCAGATCGCCGCGAACGCGATCCAGGGCCCGAAGCTGCGCCAGTTGGCGAGAGGTCGACCTCGGCGAGCGTCGTAACGCACAAGACGCGGGATCTTGGGCCCGAAGCTGCGCCAGTTGGCGAGAGGTCGACCTCGGTTCACGTCATGCCCCCATCAGCGCAGACGGCCGCAGCTCTGGAGAGCTGCGCTACGACGTGCTGAACCACCCAATCCAACCCCCCCACCCCTTCGGATGCGGCTACCGCACGGTGACGACGTCCGCCGACTCGACTTGCACGGGGCCGAGCAGGCCAGATGGGAGCAGCGCGTCGTTGCGATGCCACAGCCGCCAACTGGTGAAGGTATAGCGGCCGGTGGGGCTGGGCTTCCCGTCCAGCAGCCACTGGGGCCAAGCCTGGAGCGTCCCGTTCGGGTTGCGCTGGCTGTCTTCGGGCAGTTGCTCATCGCCGATCATGCGGTTGGGCCAGAGGTTGGTCACCTGCACCTCAAGCGCGTTCCCGCCCGGGCGGGCCACACTCGTGACGTCCACTCGGTAGGGGGCCCTCCACAGGATGCCCAAGTCCCTGCCGTTGAGGATCACTCGGGCGATGACCTCCACGCGACCGAGGTCAAGGATGACCCTCCGGCCCCCAGCCAGCAGCTCCGGCGGCAACTGGATCGTCTTGCGGTAGGCGCCGGTTCCGGAGAAGTAGCGCACGCCAGGCTCGGGGTTCTCGCTCCACGAGGCCAGCCGGTCCAGCGTCACGCGCTCGGGTGCGCCCCAACCGGGTGGGAAGCGAACCTCCCACGGGCCCTCTACCGGCACCGCCCGCGGCGCCGAGACGGTGAACCGCAGGATCCGGCCCGACTGCGTGCGCGCTTCGTAGGCACCGGGGGCGCCGGCCTGAGCCCGGAGCCAGCCATCCGGCAGGCACTGAAGCTGCACCGGGGGCGCCGCATCGGCCGGGAGCTGGAAGGCGATCGGCTCGGGGTCGGTGGCACTGGCGGTCAGCACCTGACCGCCGACTTGGTACTCCACGCGGAGCGTCTTGACGATGTTGACGGCCGGGTCACCCTCAGCCGCCAACTCCGCCACCACGAACGAGTGGGAACCCCGGTCGACCATGCGCTGCACCTGCTCGGTCACGTCCTTTGTTCGCTGCTCGTCGCCGGCCGGGCCCCACAGAGCGCGGCGGATCACGATCTTGGCGGTCTTGGGCGGCAGGGGCCAGACGTCCCGGCCGGCCCGTGTAACGCGCGCTACCGGGTCCAGGGGTGAACGGCTCGGCCGGAAGACCACGAAGACGGACTCGCCCGGGTCCAGGCGCAACGGGACCCGGGTCGCGCCGGGGAGCTGGCTGTAGACGGCCGGAAGCTCTCTCCGCCCCGACTCGGTGCGCCACAGCTCGGGCCGCCTACCGGCGATGCGGAAGGTGCAGGTGGCGTTCACGGCATGGGCGGAGGCATTGGCCACGAAGTAGGCATCCACATCGCCGATCCGGCGGTGGATGAAGTCCAACACGCGGTCGGCGGTGAAGTCGGGAAGCACGCCCCGGGCCGTCAAGACCTGGTCGGCCGTCTTGTCCTTGATGATCTTGCCGCTCCCCCAGAGCGTGTCGACCAGCCCGCGCACCTCAGCGTCGCACTGCGGGTAGCCGGACAGCCCAGGCGCCTTCGCCGGCGGCGTCCCGATGACCGTGGCTCCGTCACGGACCAACTCGCTGACGCGCCGGAGTAGCTGGGGGGTCATTGTCTCGGCCCCCGGCAGGACGAGCACCTGGTAGCTCATGCCGTCCGGCAGCACAAGCCGGTGATCCTTCACCGTCACGCGCGTGAGGACAGCCTCGGTAGAGCAGGCATCGGCCTTGTAGCCCGTCCGGTTGAGCGAGGGCGGGGGGTTGAAGCTGCGAGGCGCCCCCTCCGGCGCGAGGCAGAGGATGTCCACCACAGGCAGCCCGCGCTGCAGGAGGTACTGGCACCGAGAGAGGTACTCGTGCCAGGGCTTGGACTGCTCCCACCAGGTCTGGGTACGCTCGTAGTGGAGCCCCCACGGCCCCATGGTCATGCCGGGCCGCCGGTCCAGCCAAGGCTGCAGCGCGTAGCGGTGGAAGACGAAGCGGTTGATGCCCAGGCAGAAGGCCCAGTCGCCCATCGCCTTGATCGAGGCCGGGTGGTAGAGCCACTTCTCGCCATCACCAGCCGTGAACGCCTCGGCGCCGACGATGGGCTTGCCATAGACGTGGGCGGCCGACGACATCTCGATGAGCGTGCCCCCGGCGCCGAAGGGGGGCCAAGACCAGAACTCGCCCATGGGCTCATCGGCACGGCCGGCGTAGGCCAGGTTGTCGCAGGTAGTGTCACCGTACGCCTCGATGGACAGGCGCATTCCGTGCTGCCGGGCGAGCTCGCGCATGTGGCCCGCGTAGTCGTCGACCAGCAGGTCCGAGACCGTCTGGCGCAGGTCCCAGAGGAACCGCTCGGAGACCTCGAGGCTGTGCACGACGCGGCCCGTCATCGTGGGCAGGTAGAGTAGGGGGTCGTAGCCGCGGAGGCGCTGGAACTGCTCCCGGAAGCGAGGGGTCCAGTTCTGGGAGCCAATCTCCCAGCTATCGATGTGCGTCGCGACGAGGGTCTTCCCAGCGAGGGGACCGACGTCAGCGATCAGCTTCCCCATGAAGCCGCGGAAGTGAGCCTCGGCGCCCTCCGGGCTGAGCTTGTCACACTCGAGGCCGCGACCAGATTCGGGTGAGGGTCCGTTCATAGCACCGGTGGGGGTATGCCCCAGCCGAAGGACGGTCCACTTGCCCTCGGGCGCATCCCACACCAGGTGGCCGTCCGGCGCCATCTTGTCGGTGAGGTCGACGATGCGGTCGCGTCGGATGACTTGGTCTGCGCCCACCACCGGGAACTGGGCGGCCGGCGGCAGGTCTCGGCGGACGAGCGCGGACTTGCCCTCGATGTCGGGGATGCGGTAGTCGCCGGGGGTCGGGAAGGCGAGGACGGCGATGTCGCGGTAGAACCCGGCGACCGTCGGCGGCTGAGGCAGGTGGCCGTCGTAGTGGGTCGGGCCCTGAACGGACGTCTCGGTCCACACGACCTTCTGCATGGCCTTGTCGGGCGTCACCCAGGGACCGCCACTGCCGTTCCAGCCGGCATCGTTGTTCATGTTGAGCTGGAGGCCCAGTCTCGCGGCCTCGGAGGCGACGTGCCGGAAGAGCTCCCGCCACTCCGTGCTCGCGAACGGGATCGGGCCGAGCGGCGCGCCCTGGTCTACCTCCATGATCAGCACGCCGCCAATGCCGACGCGCTTCATGGCTTCGAGGTCGGCGGTGATGCCCTCGCGAGTGATGTTGCCGTTGAGCCAGAACCAGTAGACCCACGGACGCGCCGAGTCCGGCGGCTGCGCGAACCCCCGCCCGAGGTCCTCTGCACTCGTGGCTGGGTGGCATGTCGCGAGAACCGCACACAGGATCAGTGAAAGGACGAAGCCTCTCGGGACAGTCATCTCTCATCCTCCCTTGATACGAACCACATGGGCGGCCGGCGTCCGTCACCGAGACTACGGTGCAACGAGGTGACCGCCTCAGCAGCATGTCTGTGTTGCGTCCAGACAGCCATGTCACCTTCCCGCCAACGCGCCCGACTTCCTCCGAGACCGCTGTGACCAAGGGGCCACGGTGGCGGCCGGCGAATGCGCCGGTCACGCAGGCCCCGTGGGCCGTCGTGAGGTTGGGCGGGGTCGGAGGTCCGAGGTGGGTGTGTCTCGAGCGCGAGACGCCACCCCAGCAGACGATTGAACGCTACCGACCGGCAGACCCTGATCACCTTTGGAGTTCCGATGAACGCAGGCGACCCGAGGCGCACCATCCTCTACGAGTGGCACCGGGCACACGGCGCCCGGATGGTCGAGTTCGGCGGCTGGGACATGCCGCTCCACTATGCGTCGGGCATTCTTCGGGAGCACCTGGCCACGCGCCGGTTCGGCGCCCTGTTCGATGTCAGTCACATGGGCCGCTTCAAGGTCGCGGGCCGGGACAGCGTCGCCTTCCTTCAGCACGTGCTGTCGAACAACGTCGAGACTCTGCAGCCATGGGGGCCGCACGCCCAGTACACACTCATCCCCGACGAGGGCGGCGGCGTGATCGACGACGCCTACCTCTACCGTACCGGCGCGGACGACTACCTGCTGGTGGTGAACGCGTTGAACCGCCTCACCGACTGGGACCACCTCCAGCGCCGCGCGGCGGAGTTCGATGACGTGCTGATGGAAGATCACACCGAGGACACGGCAATGATCGCCTTCCAGGGACCGCTTGCCGGGCGGGTCCTGGGGCGCTTGATCGAAAGGGGCGCGCTGCCGGAGCCGCTCCGCAACCGCGCCTCGAAGGTCGTGCTGTGTGGTGCCGAAGTGCTGCTGGCGCGGACGGGGTATACGGGTGAGCCGGTGGGCTTCGAGATGCTGCTCGGCACGGAGCAGGCGGAGCAGGTGTGGTCCGCGCTACACAAGGTGGGCGAGGAGATGGGCGTCGTAGCGGCTGGGCTGGGCGCTCGCGACACGTTGCGGCTGGAGGCCGGGCTGCCGCTCCACGGCCACGAGCTGGGCCTCGACCTTGCCGGGCGGCCCATCCCCGCCTTCGCCTTACCGATCGCGCCGATTGCCGTGAGCTTCTCGTCGCGCAAGGGCGAGTACATCGGCCGGCACACGCTCGCGCGTCAGTTCAAGCAGGCGCAGGAGTTCCTCCGCGGCCGGGGTGAGCCGTCGAGCACTCTGGCCCGCCAGGTCAGACCCCTTGGGCTGCTCGACCGCGGGGTCGCCCGGCGCGGCGACGAGGTCTACATCGGCGATCGGAAGATCGGCGTCGTCACCAGCGGCACCGTCGCGCCGTACTGGGAGTTCGCGGGCGAGGGCGCCTCGATGGCGATCACCGAGGGGACGCAGCGAAGAAGCATCGCCCTCGCCTACGTGGACGCGACGCTGCCCCCTGAGCAGGATGTGGAGGTCGTGATCCGGAGCGAACGCGTCAAGGGAAGGATGGTCGGCTGGCATGGCCGGTCGGAGGCGCCCCCGTACTTCCATGCGATACCGGCTGCGTGGCGGAAGCCGGAACCGGGCCCGGTCGTCGGCGAGGGCGTACACCGGGCCGGCGAGCTGCTGCGAAGGGCTCTGGACAACCACGCCTGGCGTCAGCAGCGGTGCATCAACCTGATCCCGTCCGAGATGACGCCTTCGCCGCTCGTCCGGCTGCTGCAGATCTCCGACCCGGTCGGCCGCTACGCCGAGCACAAGGAGCTGCTGGCGGCCTTCGAGCAGGAGGTGTACTACTACCAGGGCACCGACTTCATCGCCTGGGTCGAGGAGCGCCTGCTGGCTGAGCTTCGCACCTTCCTGGGGTGCGCTCTCGTGGAGGCCCGTCCTGTCAGTGGCCAGATGGCCAACCTGACCTTCTTCAGCGCCCTGGTCGAATACCGGAACCTGATCGACCGGCGCCGCGAGCCCGAGCGCATCCGGACGGTGATGAACAACCACCTGGGGAAAGGGGGGCACCTCAGCGCCCAGCCGATGGGGGCCTTGCGCGACTGGGTCGCCATGGACCCCGTGACCGAGCGGTTCGCGGTGGTGGATTTCCCGGTTCGCGAGGACAACCCCTACCGCATCGACCTCGACGCCACGGCCGAGCTCATCGACCGCCTCGACCCCGAGCTTCTCGTCCTCGGGAGGAGCCTCGTGCTGCATCCCGAGCCCGTCGCGGAGATCCGGGCGCTGGTGGCGGACAGGGAACCTCGCCCGCTCATCATGTACGACATGGCGCACGTGCTCGGGCTGGTGGGGCCGCACTTCCAGGAGCCCTTCCGCGAGGGCGCGGACATCGTTACCGCCTCCACGCACAAGACCTTCTTCGGTACCCAGCGAGGGCTGATCGGGGCCGACATCCCGGAGAACACGCCGGAGTACGAGCTCTGGGAGGCCATCCTCCGGCGGTCCTTCCCCGGCATGGTCAGCAACCACCACCTCGGCACCCTCGTGGGGCTGCTGCTGGCGGCCATCGAGATGAACACCTTCAAGGACAGCTACCAGCGGCAGGTTATCGCCAACGCGAAGGCCTTTGCCCGGGCTCTGAGGGAAACGGGGCTCGACGTGCACGGCGATCCGGCCGTGGACTTCACGGAGACGCACCAGGTCGTCGTGCGTGTGGGCTATGCCCGGGGGTGTGAGGCCGCCCAGAAGCTGGAGGAGAGCAACATCATCACGAACTACCAGGCCCTGCCCGGTGATGACGGCTTCACCGCCAGTTCGGGCTTGCGCCTCGGCGTCGCGGAGATGACCCGCTTCGGGATGCAGGAGGACGACTTCCGTCGCCTGGCGCTGCTGCTGGCCGACGCGATGAAGGACGACCGGGGCCTCGCGGACGAGGTCGCTGCCTTCCGTGCCGATTTCCGGACCATGCGCTACTGCTTCGACCAGGAGGCGATCGGTCCACTTGGCGAGGAACTGCTGGGACAGCTCTTCTGACCTGCCCGGCGGTCGTCACAGACTCGGTGCGCACCCATTACGCCCGATAGGAGTCCGTGAAGGCGAATCCTGTGCCGCATCGTCTGGGTGGGCCGCAGGGGGTAGGGGCCCCTCCGAACGGCTGTTGTCTCGCCGCCGGGGGCTAGCCCCTCGGTTCCGGCCCCTTCAGCACCACGAAGCTCGCCCGCCGGAGGCCGAAGTCGCGGGCGTACTGGGCACGCTCGCCGCTGTTGACCCAGGCGTCGTAGGTGAGCGTCTGGGGAGTGCAGGGGGAGGCGAGGTCGAACCAGCACGGTTGGCTGCTCTCGGGGAAGCAGTCCTCGACGTGGCAGACGCCGTAGTCCTCGATCCACAGCCACGCGCCCGCCCAGCGGCGCCAGTTGGCGGCGGTGCAGCTTGCGACGCCCGGTCGGACGCGGGTGCCGGTGGAGGTACGGGCCCAGGTGCGCCAAGCGCCGCCGGCCTCGCGGGGGTGGTACAGGGACACGAGACAAGGCTCGGGTTTGGCGTCCTGGATCACGGCGCGGAAGAGCATGTCCAGCTTCCACTGGGGTTGGGGCCCCCACTCGCCCTGGAGGGCGGCGACGGCCTGCTTCTGGAACGCGTTGTTCGGGTCAGGCTTGAGGCTGGTCAGACCAGCCAGGAGTCCTGCGGCCAGGATCGGGTGCATGAGCTGACTCTCCAAACGGGAGGACGGGCGCCAGCAACCTTCCGGCCGGACGCCACCGGAGCAGCGCCAGCACCTGTCGTCCACGGCATTGGGGCAGAGGCTAGATGGGAGTTCTCACCGAACGGGCGATCCGGCTCGGGATCTGAGCCGGGCCCTCCTCATTGTCCGTCGATTTGGGTCGCCAATGGGCACACGAGGGCGGAGTATAGCTTTGGGTAGGAAACTTGTCAACCCTGGATTAGAACAAATGTTTGATCTCGCAACTATGCTGGAGGGGGAAGCGCGATGCTCAGGTCACTCGGCTCGGTCGTGCTAGCGTCCGGCCTCTCGTGTCTGCCACTCGCCTCTGCCCAGCCGCCGCAGTCGTGTCTGCGGCTGGCGAACGGCGAGCCGCTGGTTGCGGTCTACTTCTTCCCGCACTGGTGGGACCCGTGGAAGAGCAGCGACGAGAAGGTCCTGGCGGACATGCGGATGCTCAGGGAGATGGGCATCAACACGCTGCTGATCGACCACGAGTGGTCGCAGATGATCGACGGCAACTGGCGGCTGCTCGACCGGTCGCATCGGCTGGCGAAGGAGGCAGGGCTCTCGATCCTCCCGTGGCTCTCGGCGAAGACGTGGTCGGACATGGGCGATGGGAACCGGCCGGCGCTGGTGAAGGAACAGTACGGGGTCGACCTCCCCTTTGGCGTGAACCAGAAGGGGGAGAGGAGCGTGGTACAGCCCTGGGCCGAGGCGACGATCAAGGCGGGCGCGGCGTACGCGGCTCAGTACCTGGCGCGGTACGAGAAGGAGGGCGCCCTGCTGCACCTCCGGTGGGAGGGCAAGGTGCGCCCCGTGGTTGCGCTCACGGTGGAGCTGGCCTGGGCCGGGCCGTCGAGCTTCGATGAGGCCACGAACGCCATGTTCCGGGAGTGGCTGCGGAAGCATTACGGCACGATCGAGGCCGCGAACCTGGCCTGGGGCCCGGGGCTGAAGTCGCTCGAGGAGATCGACCCGCGCGACCAGGCGGTGTTCGACTACGACGCGCACCTCGCGGGCACGGCGAAGCGCCCGCAGGCGGTCGAGGACCACATCGAGTTCCGGGCGGAGGTGGTGAACGAGGCGCTGGAGCAGCAGAAGGAGCTGCTCAGGGCGTCGTGGCCCGAGGCGCTGATCGCGAGCGAGTTCCCCTACCAGATCGCCGCCGAACATCCCCATGCCAGGGCCTACCGCATCGCCTATGGGGCCAATCCGGTGATGGGCGATCACGCCGATCTGCTGGTTCTCCGGATGACCGGGCTGATGTCGGACGGGGAGAAGAAGGCCTTGAGGGAGTACGCAGGCCCGAGGAGGAAGCCTGTAGTGCTCGCTTACCGCACCTACCCGAGTGTGTGGGGACAAGGGCCGGAGAACGGCGGGGAGGCGTTCGAGGAGTCCGCACGCCGGTACGCCGGCGAGGCAGCGGAGTTCGGGAACGGGCTCGGCTTCTACAGCTACAACGAGATGGTGGACGTGCACGTGGTGGCGGGCGGTGGCGTGGAGAGCATGATGGTGAGCGAGGAGCAGTCGAGGGTGATGCTGGAGCGGCTGAGGGCGATCGTGGAAGGATACCGCAGCGAGGCGAGGTAGCTTCAGAACCCCTTCCCTGTGGCAGCGTCGCCCCGCCGATGGCCCAGCGCGCACGCGCGGGTCGCGCGTGCCACGGCGGAAATGTGTCAGACACGATCTCTCACGTGTGAAATCGTGTCTGACACATTGTCCCTAGATGGGCGGCGGCCCCGGAGGCCCGCCGCCGTCGCCGGGCGGCGAGGGCGGGTTGGGCGGCTCGACCGGCGGCGGCGCCGGCGGATTGGTCCCGCCACCTCCGCCCGGCGGGGGCGGCGCGCCCGTTCCCGGCAACGGCGGGTTGCCGTTGCCCCCGGAGAGACTGCCCAGGCCGCTGCTCCCGCCGCAGCCGACGGCGATCAGGGGCAGCAGCAACGCGACCAGCAGAAGGAAGGCGAGAGCGACTCTCATCGAGGCCTCCGGATCAGGCAGATCGGGGACGATGGATTGCGCCCCTACATGAGTGCGATCTCCTGGTAGAATGCATCCACTTCGTCGGGGTTGTCAAGACGTACGACGGGAATGCCGGCCTGGCGGCACCAGAACCCGACCTCCTGGGTGACGTCGCCCACCGTGCCCGCGAAGTGGTTGCCGCCGAGAATCTTGACCAGTCGGTCGGGATCTGTCGGCATACTCATGGCGTGATGCGGCCACATTGCGCCGAAGATGGCATTCGCCTTGACCTCGTCGGTCACCTCCCGGGCGTCAGCCAGCCCCATCTGCATGAAGTACTCGCCCTTGATGCGCACGAGCCGGCCGACCGTGTACTTGCCGGGCAGGCCGTCCCAGCCGACGGCGCCGCCGCTCGCACAGTGACACTGGCCGGCGATGCGGACGCCCGGCAGGACGTCCGAGGCCTTCGTGGAGTTGGCCGCGTAGAAGATCGAGGCGGCGCCGCAGTTTGAGATCAGGAAGTACTCGTCGCCCGCGAACTTGAAGTCCCCGAAGAGCGGCGGCACCTTGGGCTGGAGGCTGTGGAAGAGGCACGCCGTGAGCAGCGTCTTCAGGTCGCCCTCGCAGGTCGTCGGGATGGTGGCCTGCGGCCCGGCGGCATCCTCCGGGAAGGGCAGGAAGGCGGGGAGGAAGCAGGCGGTGCAACCCCAGTCCTCGCTCAGCTCGTTCTGGCACTTCACCGAGACGCCGATGACGTCGAGGTCCTGTAGCTCCGCGAGCCGCTGGCGGGAGGCGAGGTAGAGGGCCACCTGTCGGCGCAGGCTGTGGGGGGTGAGCATGACGCGGTCGGCCCGGGGGTCATCGAAAGTGATCCGCGTGCCGTTGCTCTCGAGCCACGCGACGAACTGCTCGATCTGCGGGTCGTCCTCACCCACCATCCTCCCGGCGCGCTTGATGAGGTAGTACTCGCCGTCCTCGAGCACGTCGCCGATGATCATGGTCTTGAGCCGGGCGGGGTCGTCGCGGAGATGCTCCATGCCGAGCGAGTAGCTGCTGCCCCACAGGAGCACGGCCTGCTTGCGCAAGCGGCTGTAGGCCGACGCCCCGCGGGCCCAGGCAGCGACCTCCTGGTAGCTGCCGCGAATGCGCTCGTGCCGGAGGGCGACGTCGCAGTAGCCCTGCTCGAGGAGCGAGGCCCCGCTCGAGGCTTGGCAACAAGAGCCCGCCCAACCCGTGTTGCGCTCGATGAAGAGGCAGGCCGGCACGCCGGTCTCGATGACGAGGGGGCTGGTCAGGCCGGGCTCGGTCCAGTGCCAGCAACCGACGATGAGCGCTTCGGCGCCCTCGGCCTTCAGCCGGGAGACACAGTAGCGGATGTCGGTCAGGCTGCGCATCCCGAAGATGTCGGTCCAGCCCTGGCGGATCTCAGCGCCCGGGTCAAGGACCCTCATCCCCTGGGCCTCCAGGTACACCTTGAGCGCATTGTGTTGGGCCTCGTAGTACTCCTCGCGCTCGCGGGCGAGGGCAGTCGGTCTGGGATCGGTGACGGAGACGATGCCGACGACGGGTCTCGACATGGTGGGTTCCTCCCATGGGTGAACCGGCGGTGCCGCAGCCAAGGAGTCCAGGGCATCCCTCGACTGTCGGCACCTACCTCACCTCTGGTATGCAACACACAGCGAGGAAGTCCGGGTGCATCCAGGCGAAGTCGGTGTCGCGGGTGAACAGGGCCCCCCCGGTTGCCTGGGCCGTAGCAGCGATCCACAGATCATTCTCGCCACGTGGCTTCCCGCTGCGGGTCGCTTCGTAGTAGAGTTCCGCATACGCCTGCACGATCTCCCGCATCCCCGCGTCCACTCGGACCAGCTCCAGGAGCAGGGCATTGAGCTGCGCCATCTTGGTCTGCCCCCACCCCCATCCGCGCGCCAGAGCCAGTATCTCGCCTTCCACCACCGTCGAGAGAAGCGGGCGTTCGGACCGGCTTGTGAGGGCGTACTGAGTTTCGATGGCTCGACCTGTGGGGCTGTCGCGCGCCAGGTGCACGATGACCGTTGTGTCCAGAACCACGAGTTGGCTCGAGCTCGCCTTCATGACAGCGCCCCCAATGCCGCCTCAACCTCCTCCTCTGTCTCGTCGCCAGGCCATCGGCCGACAATGGCCGCTAGCCCGGACCTCGGCCCTTGCCGCCGGCGCAGAGCCTGGACGTCCATTCTGCCGGCGGCAGGCTCGGGCGCTTTGGACCAGATGGCGGACTCCCCCACTGCTGAGCCGATGTCATCAGCGTCGATCAGCAGGAGCTGACCGGATGGTCGGAACACTGCGTCACCTCTCACGACCACTCGCTGCTGCGAGGCGAACAGCTCAAGAAGGGGGCCAAGTTGGCCGTCGGACAGGACTCCTCGGACCTCGTGTCCGTCGTCGAGCTTCAGAGAGAACGTCTGGGTGCTGATCCCGACAGCATCTAGTCTCCCAACGACCCTTGCCCGCCTTGGGGGCGGCGTCTTCAGGTAGAGCGATGCGGCGGCCGAGAGGGTCTCCCGGTCCATGACCGCGGGGCTCCGAATCGAGTACCGCCGTCCGCTCACGAGCATCTCCTGAAAGTGGCCGTTGATGACGCGACCGAACCGCTTCAGGTTCCGGAGCAGATGCTGGTCGAAGCGATCGCTGTTCTCGTTGCGCGCGGTTACCTCCCTCAGGACATCTCCCAGAAGGTCAAACCCAGTGTCATCCGGGTCTGGCCTCGACGGGAACAGCTCGCGCTGTTCGTACACGACACTGGCTACATCACCGAGTCTAGGGGCATCGAACCGCACTACGCTCCCGTCAGCCCCCCGGATACCGACCAGTCGGATGTCGGAGGCAGCCCGGAGCCATTCGGGGGGCCTGCCTCTCGGTGCGCTGCGCCGTTGGAAGGCTGTCGCAATGCACTGGCGCACTACATCGGGCATTATCCGAAGAAGCTGGCCGATGGGAACCGGCGGCATCCGTTGGCCATACGGGGTCTTGCTCTTCAGTGCGACCGTTTGGACCACGACGACCACGCTCCCTTCTCCCGGCCCGCCGAGGCGGCACATGGGTGTGCCTACCCCGAACGCCAGGATGTCGATTGCTCGCGCTTCGGCAGTCCGGCAGACTCCCTGTGTTAGCGATGGGCGGGATCACCGAAGGCTCCCTCGAGCAGTTCGACGCGGGTAGGACGCCCGCGCTCGTTGGTCCAGACTTCGGCGATGTCGTACCGGATGGACACGTCGGTCAAACGACGCGCTTTGAGATAGGCCGAGGCGACGGCGTCGATCCGCCGCTCCTTGCTGCGGGTGACGGTGTCCTTGGGCGCGACCTCGGAGCCCTCTCTCTTCGAGCGGACCTCGACGAAGACGACGGTATCGTCTCGTTGGGCGATGATGTCCACCTCGCCGGCCCGCGTGCGGTAGTTGCGCTCGAGGATCTGGTAGCCCTGCCACCAGAGGTGACGCGCGGCCGCCTCCTCGGCACTGCGGCCGACGGCCCCCTTTCGGTCCCGAGGCATCGGAGCGCTCCCCCGCGATCACGCGCGGCATCGTAGGCGCTATTCGCCGGCGGGGGACCGCACCCCTGCGAGACCCGGAGCCTCGACCCGCGAAGAGGCCAAACCGGCAGGCCGGCGAATGACCCGCTGGCCGAACCAGGCGTCGCGACCGCCGTCGCAGCGCAGGAGGGTCTGTCCAATCATGAGCAGCGGCACTCGGTCTCTCGTGCCGGCGTACCTTCACTCCGCCGACGCTCAGCGCGACACCAATGCGGACGGCCGCAACTACTGGAGCGCCTATGTCGAGGAGATTCCCGACCAGCTCGGGCTGAAGGCCAGGGCGGTCGAGCCGAGCGGCCTCACACCATCGGCGCTCAGCGGCCTCAGCACGCTGATTCTGCCGCGACCGAGCGGGGAATGGCTCACCGGCGCCCTCCGGAGCAGCCTGGGTGAGTGGGTGCGCGGCGGCGGGCTGCTCATCGGGCTGGGTGTCGAGGGGTGCGATGATGTGTTTCACGTGAAACACGATGGGGGGGTGCTCGCGCAGCGGGACGACTTCTCCCCGGCGGGGCAGGTTGCGTGGCGCACCCACCCGCTGACGGCGGGCGCCATCTGGCCGCTTCACCCGGAGGCGCCGGGGCCCATCCTGGCGCCGGCGAGGCTCGTGACGGCGGACGAGGCGGAGGTCCTGGCGGACCTGCGGGACCTGACCGGCGGGGAGACCGGATGGGCGGCCGTGACGTACCGCAAGGTCGGGGAGGGAGCGTGCCTGTACTTCGCCTTCGACCTCGCACAGCACTTCTGGGTTGCGCACCACGGGCGGCCGATCGACGCCGACTACGACGGCGACGGGTACTACCGGTTGTCCGACGCCATGCCAGCGCGGGAGTTCGAGCCGGAGCTTCCCTTCGCCGACCAGCTCCTCTTCCTGCTCCGCGACGTGATCGCCCGGACCGGGCAGCCGATGTTATCGCCGCTGGCGCCCATGCCCGGGACGCGGACGCCTCCGGACGCGCTCCTCTTCTGGGGCGGCGACGACGAGGCCGCCGAGGGCACACAGCTCTGGGCGAGTAACTGGATGCGCGAGCAGGGGCTGCCCTACCACCTGAACCTCATGCCGCGGAAGGACGGGTCGTTCACCGTCAGCCGGGCCGAGTTCGAGGCGATCAAGGCCAACGGCCACGAGCCATCCCTGCACTACGACTTCCAGAGCGGGTACGAGCACCCCTACGCCTTCACCGAGGAGGAGGTGCTGCAGCAGGCCCAGTGGTACGAGGAGGCGTTCGGCGAGCGGGCGGCGTGCTCGGTGTTCCACTGGACCCACTGGATCGGGTGGTCGGAGCCGGCGGAGTGGATGCTCAAGGCGGGCGGGTGCGCCGACAACTCGCGCATTCACCGCGCGTCCCCGCCGCTCAACCCCGTGAACCTCCTGGGCTACGCGTTCGGCACCAGCTTCCCATTCCACTTCTACCGGGACTGGCGTGGGGCAAACGAGCGGTTGCCCTTCCTCTCCGAACAGATCACCGCGTACGAGTGCGGCTACGATGGCCCGGCGGGCGTCGCGGACTTCACGAACCTCCACCGCGGGCTCGAGATGGCGATCACGCGGCATCTAACGACGGACTTCTTCTTCCACCCCATCAACGTCTACACGCACGAGTGCTGCCGCGAGGCCGTGCGCGAGGTCCTCCGTTGGCTCGACGAACACCACGCGGTCGCCCGCCACATGGGAAACGACGAGCTGGCGCGCTGGTGGTTCGCGCGATCGGCGGCGACCTTGGGAGACGTGACCGTCTCGGCAGAGGCGACCACATTCACCGTGGCGTGCGACTGGCCCGACGGGTGCGTAGTATCGGTGCCGTGCCAGGGGGACTTGGCGGGCATCGACCCGCCGGCCACTTGCGGGCACCGACTGCGCCAGGAGACGTGGGGCCGGTGGCTGGATGTGGCGTGCCCGCGAGGGAAGCAGCGGGTGACGGTGCGATGGGGGTGAATGGCAGGGGTCAGGACCCAGGAGCCAGGAGTCAGCAGAGCGGCGACGGCGGACGGCTCAACGTGCTGCTGACGGGCCCGCCGGGCATCGGCAAGACGACAGCGATCCGCAAGGTCCTGGCGGTGCTCCGTGGGGTCAAGGCCGGCGGGTTCTTCACCGAGGCCATCGAGGAGGAAGGACGCAGGACCGGCTTCGCATTGGTCGACCTCGCCGGCCCTCGAGGCGTCCTGGCTTCGGTCACCGTGAGCGCTGGGCCACGGGTAGGACGATACGGTGTGAACGTGGCGGACATGGAGCGGATCGGCGTGCCGGCACTGGTCCACGCCCTCGACTCCGCGGACCTGATCGTCTGTGACGAGATCGGCCGGATGGAGCTTCACTGCCCCGAGTTCCGACGGGCGATTGTGCGCTGCCTCGATTCGGCCAAGCCCGTGCTGGGCACGATCCAGGCCAGGCGGAACGAGTTCCTGGACGAAGTCCGTGCGCGGCCGGATGTGGAGCTGGTGCGCGTGGCCATCGACAACCGCGACCGCTTGCCGGCCCTCCTCGCCGAGCGACTGCGCGCGCAATGAACCCCCACCTGCGACGGAGAGGCGAGCAGCCTTGGCACCCCCTGAACTCCTTCGGTACGACCCCTCTCTCCGCCGTGCTCTCGCCGCTTTCCTCAACGACGCCTATGCCGATCTACGGGCGCTGCGGCCGGTGGGCATCGAAGGACCGGACTACCCGGAGTTCACGGAGGCGGGCCTGGCCGCGCAGGAGGCGAGCGGGGCGCTGGCTCCGGAGGGCACCTTCGTCCTCGTAGAGGACGGGCAGATCCTCGCCGCGGCATCGTCGGGGAAGCCCAGCCCAGAGGAGATCGCGCAGATCGGGTTCGTGGCGACGGCGTCGTCTCATCGACGACGCGGCCATGCCGCGGCGCTGCTCGCGCAGTGCGAGGAGCACGCCCGGGCGGCGGGTGCCAAGGCGCTCGCCACCGGTCCGTTCGTGGATAGCCGGTATGCGCCCGCCTGCCGGCTGTTTGAACGCTGTGGCTTCCACGTGCGCGCGCTGGACCACTCGAACATGACGATGGAGACCGACATCGACCGATGGGAGCCGCGCGAGCCGCCCCTCCCTGGGGGATACCGGCTGGTTCGCTTCCGTGACGGCGACGAGCAGGCCTGGTGCGACCTGAAGGACGCGGTGTTTGGGGGGCGCCCTACGGTCGACTGGTTCCGGAGGCGCTTCCGGGACCGGCCGAGCTTCGACCCCGATGGGTGGTTCTTCGTCGAGCGGGAGGGCCGGAAGGTAGGCATCGCGGGAGCGATCGTGTGGTTCGAGGACGCTGCGATGACCCGTCCGAGCGGGTCGCTCATCGAGTGGGTAGGGGTGCTCGCGGAGGAACGGGGCCGAGACCTCGGTGAGGCTCTCATGACCGCCTGCCTGAACTACCTGAAGGGGCGTGCTGTCTACCCGAACTGCCTGGTGACACAGTACTTCCGCGAAGCCGCGATGGGGCTGTATGAGAAGCTGGGCTACCGGGTCGTGCGGGAGTGCCGGACATACGAGAAGGCGCTGGGTTAGGCTTCCTCAGGCCCGTCCCCGTCGGCGGCCCGCGGAGGAACCGCCCCCGCTGCGTGGAAGTCATGTGCAGCGATGGACCGCCCTGCCGTAGGTTGGCGGTCCGCTGCGTTCGGTCCTCGCTCCTCGCCCCCGGAGGTCCAGCCGATGCGGCTCAAGTTCGTCCACGCTGCGGATCTTCACCTCGACGCCCCCTTCGTCGGCCTGCGGGAGGCGGACGAGGAAGTCAGTGCGCGCCTGCGCGAGGCGACCTTCCGGGCCTACGACCGCGTCATCGACCTCTGCCTGAAGGAGAAGGTCGACTTCGCGGTCTTCGCCGGCGACGTGTTCAACAGCCAGAACAAGACGGTCCGCTCCCAATCGGCCTTTGCCAAGGGTCTGGGACGGCTGGCGGACGCCGGCATTCCTGCCTTCATAGCGCACGGCAACCACGACCCGGTGGGCGAGTGGTCCGAATCGTTCAGGTGGCCCACCCTTGCCCGTCGCTTCGGCGCGGGCGAGGTGGAGGGCTTCCCAGTCGTGCGCGATGGCCAGGTGGCCTGCCAGGTCTACGGGATCAGCTTCCCACGCCAGAAGGTTCTGGAGAACCTGGCGCTCCGGTTCCGACGAGCAGACGGCGCGCCGTTTGCGGTCGGAGTGCTGCACGCCAATGTCGGGGGGCAGATGGAGTACGATTCCTACGCCCCGTGCTCGGTGGCGGACCTGGACGTCGTGGGTCTCGACTACTGGGCTCTTGGCCACATCCACCGCCGCCTGGACCTCAAGGCGGCACGACCGGCCATCGTCTACGCCGGCAACACCCAGGGGCTGACGCCGAACGAGGCCGGGCCGCGGGGGTGCTGTCTCGTCACATTGGCTGAGGACGAGGAGCCGCTGGTCGAGTTCCGCCCGACAGCCCCGGCCGTGTGGCGCCAGGAGGCGTTGTCCATCGCCGGGGTCTCTGGCGAGCAGGAACTCGTCGATGCCGCCGAGGCCACCATCGCCGGGGCCGTGGCCGAGGCCGAGTGTGACCTCATACTGCTGAGGCTGAGGCTGGAGGGTGCTGGACCGCTCCACGGTCGGATGGGAAGACGAGATCTGGAGGAGACGCTGCGCGACCTCGGGCGCGAGGCGTCACCGATGGTGTGGGTTGAATCGCTGCTTGATGAGACGCGGCCGGAGATCGATCTCGAGAGCCGGGCCGGTGGCGAGGACTTCGTGGGGCAGTTCCTGCGGCTCGCCGAGGCCGCCCTGGGCGACGCGGTGCTGGGGGGGGAACTGCAGGACGAGATAGGCGATCTGCTGCGCGAGCGGGAGGTGGTCGAGGCGGTGCAGCCGTCCCCGGAGCTTGTCCAAGGCTGGCTTGAGCGGGCGAGAGTGCTTGGCGCGGAACTCATGGTCAGGGAGCGGGAGGCGTAGTGCGACTCTCTGCTTTCCGGATCGACGGCTTCGGCATCTTCCGCGATCAGGGACTCGCGGAGATCGCGCCGGGGCTGACCGTCTTCCAGGGAGCCAACGAAGCGGGGAAGAGCACACTGCTCGCGTTCCTGCGGGCCATGCTCTACGGCTTCGAGCGGGCCGGCGGTACACGCCCGCGCTACGAGCTGCCCTCGGGCGGCCCCCACGGCGGCTGGCTGGAGCTGGTCGCCCGCCCGGGCATGACATACCGGCTGGAGCGACATGCCGGCCGCCGGGCGAGGGTCGCGGGCGAGACCAAGCTGGTGAGTTCGGACGGCGCGCTGCTCGATGCGGGCTTGCTCCTCGGCCTGCTCGGCGGAATGTCGCGCGAGTCCTACTTCAACCTCTGCGCGTTCAGCATGGCGGAGCTGCAGGCTCTGGAGTCGTTGACCGGACCCGAAGTCCAGGGCCGCATCTGGACCGCGGGAGTGGGCCTGGTCGACGTCTCCCTGGTGGAGGTGGAGAGCCGCCTGCGTGCCGATCGGGAGAAGCTGTACAAGCCGCGGGGCCAGGACTGGCCGGTCAACAACCTCCTGCGTCGTCTTGGCGAGCTGAGGGCCAAGCTGCGCGCTGCGCGGGACGCTCTGGATGTGTACGAGGGGGAGCGGAGGATGCTCCAGGCGCTGCAGGCCGAGGCGCCGGGTCTGACCGAGGAAGCGGATCGGCTGCGCCACCGGCAGTCACGGCTCGAGCAGTACGAGAAGGCTTGGGAGGTGTGGGGGCAGCTTCAGGCCGATCGAGCGGAGTTGTCGCGGCTTGGGCCCCCGGACCCCTTCCCCACCGACGGTGTGGGACGACTGGAGCAGCTCAGAGAGCGGCAAAGGGTCCTGGCCGACGAGGCGCGGCAGGTTGAGGATGACCTGTTTGCTGCCCGGGCCGAGCGGGGGAAGCTAGTCATCGACGAGGCGCTGATCGGCGCGCGGGAGGGCATCGAGGCGCTGGCGCGCCGAGAACAGGAGCTGGCGAAGTGCCTGCGCGACATCCCGCGCCTGGCCGACGAGGCGGCTCGGGACGAGGCCAGCCTCCGGGAGCAACTCCGCAAGCTGGGACCGGACTGGACGGAGGAGCGGTGCCAAGGTTTTGACGACTCGCTGGCGGTGATGGACGCCGCACGCGACCTTGGCGAGAAGCAGCGGCGGGAGGCCGACAGCGTCGGTGCGCTTGAGCGCGATGGTGCCGGCGCAACGCGCGCCGCTGTCGCGGTGCGGGACTCGGTGGAGGCCGAGCGTCGAGCACTTTCGGGCCTGCCCGAGGGGAGCGTTTCGGAGGAGGAGCTGCGAGGTCGTCTGGGGGTCGTGGCCGAGGCCAGGCAGGCGCTGGCTGAGTTGGTGAGCGCGCGAGACAGGCTGGGCAGCCAGCGGGAACGGCAGGTCGCGCTGGATGAACTGCATGGGGCAGCCGCGGGGCGCGCGTCCGCAGTGGATGCGGTTCGACCCGGGGTGCCCGGATGGGTGCGCTTGGTCGTGGCGATCGCGCTGGCAGGGGCCGTCGCGGGCTTCACGCGAACCTGGGAGGGGGCCGTGGTCGGCGTGCTCGTGGGAGTGGGAGCCTTTGTCGTGCTCCGGTGGTCCCATCTGGCCGTGCAGCGAGCCCGCGAGGCGGCCCGGGAGAGGGTGCGCGTCGAGCAGGAGCAACTCGACCGTCTCTTAGCGCAGGCGGAGGAACAGGCGGCAGCGGCGGAGATGCGCGTGACGGAGTGCGCTGCGGCGCTCGGGGCGGAGCTTGCGAGCTGGGCGGATGTGGAAGCCGCGGCCCGACAACTGGACGAGGTTCGCGAGGCCCTGCACCAGCGCCGGGCAATGGAGGCGGCTCTGGTCCGGGCGGAGACCGAGGCGGCCAAGGCCCAGGAAGCCCAGACCCGCCTGCGCGAGGAGTTGGGCCAGGCCCGCGAGCGGCTTCGCGCGGCGCGCGAGGCGTGGCAGTCGTGGCTGAGCGAAGGGGAGCTTCCGACTTCGCTCACCCCTGAGGGTTTCTCGGACATCGTGCAGGCCGTGCGGCAGTTGCGCGAGAGCCTGAAGAGCCCGGACCAGACGCGCCGCCGCATCGAGGGGATGAAGCGAGACGTCGAGAGCGTGAGGAGGGATGCGGCCCAAGTCTGGGCTCTCTGCGGACGCAAGCTCCCGCCCGACGAGGAGCTACCCGCTGCCATCATCGCTCTCGTCACCGACAAGGAGGACGCGCTCGCCCACGCAGCGGCCGCCAAGGTGATCGACGGCAAGGTCGCCGACCTGGAGGGCAGGCTGGAGCGGGCTGGCGAGGGGGAGGCGAGGACGGAGGAAGCAATGGCCGCCCTCATGGCACAGGCCGGCGTGGCGGATGAGGAGGGCTTCCGTCGCCGCGGCGAGGCGCATGCCAAACGGCAGACGCTCGAGCAGCGGGTCGCCGAGGGCGAGAAGAGCCTGGGCCTGATCGCGGGGTTCGGTGACGAACGGCGGGCCTTCGAGGCGGAGCTGGAGCAGATGAACCCGGGGGAGATTGCCCTGCAGCTCAACAAGACGCAGGAGCGGCTCGGACAGCTGACCGCCCGGCAGGCGGAGGTGAACCAGGAGCTGGGGGCGCGCCGAAGGACCCTCGAAGAGCTCGAGACCAGCGAGGAGGTCGCACGCTGCTTGCAGGAGCAGAGCGAGAAGCAGGAGCAGCTCCGAGAGCAGATCGAGGAGTACGGGACGCTCTCGGCAGCGCTCTACCTGCTGAGGAAGGCGCGGGAGGAGTACGAGAGAGAGCGACAGCCGGCGGTGGTGGCTGAAGCCAGCAGAGCCATGGAGAAGATCACTGGTGGGGCATACCACCGGGTCATGGTGCCGCCGGACCAGTTCGCCGTCCGCCTCGAGGCCGAGGGTAGGACCATCAAGGAGGTCGGGGAGCTCAGCACCGGCACCCAGCAGCAGCTCTACCTTGCCATGCGACTCGCATACGTGACGGTGCAAAGCCGTGCGCCCGGCGCCGAGCCGCTGCCGTTGATCATGGACGAGGTGCTCGTGAACTTCGATCCCGAGCGCGCCCGGCGCACGGCAGAGCTGATCCTCGACGTGGCGCGGGAGAACCAGGTACTCGTGTTCACCTGCCACCCGGAGACGGTAGCGCTGTTCCGCGATCTGAAGCCGGACGTGCCGGTCGTCTCCGTCGTCGGCGGGCGGCTGCTCCCCGGCTGAGGTGCGGTTGCGCGTTGCCCATCGCCCGTCGTCTGGAGGCCGACCCATGAAACCCACCCTACAGCTCGCCCTCGACTTCGTGAACCTCAGCCAGGCGCTCCGCGTGGCGCGGGAAGCAGCGCAGGCGGGGGACATCTGGCTCGAGGTCGGCACTCCGCTCATCAAGAGCGAGGGGATCGAGGCGATTCGGAAGCTGCGGGTCGAGTTCCCCGCGCACACGCTCGTCGCCGACATGAAGATCATGGACGCCGGCCGGGTCGAGGTAGAGATGGCGGCCAAGGCGGGTGCGGACGTGGTCGCGGTCCTTGGCGCGGCGTCGAGCGCCACCATCGCAGAGTGCATCGAGGCCGGCCGGCACTACGACGCGCAGATCATGGTGGACCTCGCCGAGGTGGCCGACCCGGTGAAGCGGGCGCGTGAGGTGGAGGAGCTGGGCGCGGGGATCGTGGGCGTCCACTGCCCGATCGACGTGCAGATGCGGGGCGAGACGCCACTCGACACCTTGCGGACCGTCGCCGCGGCGGTGAGCATCCCCGTCGCAGTCGCGGGCGGGATCAACTCCGAGACCGCCCCGCAGGCCGTGGCGGCGGGCGCGAGCATCGTCATCGTCGGCGGCGCCATCAGCAAGGCGCCCGACGCGAAGGTCGCGACGCAGACGATTCTGGAGGCCATGGCGACCGGGCAGGCGGCGGAGACCTCGCTCTACAAGCGAGTGACCCTGGAGGGTGTGCGCGAGGCCCTTCTGCGCTGCACGACCGCGCACATCTCCGATGCCATGCACCGTGGTGGGCGCCTGCCGGGAATCATGCCCATTCAGCCCGGCCTGAAGTGCGTCGGCCCGGCCTTCACCGTGTGGACCTACCCCGGCGACTGGCACCGGCCGGTCACGGCGATCGACCAGGCCGCCGAGGGTGATGTCCTGGTGATCGACGTGCGGGGAGAGCCGCCCGCCGTCTGGGGCGAGCAGGCCACCCAGAGCTGCCTCCAACGGAAGCTCGCGGGCGTGGTCATTCATGGCGCCATGCGCGACAGCGCGGGGATCCGCAGACTCGGCTACCCGGCCTTCTGCAGCCTGGTGACGATGGCTGCGGGCGACCCGAAGGGCGTGGGGCTGATCGGTGTCCCACTCAGGATCGGCGAGACGGCCGTGCGCCCCGGCGACTGGATCGTCGGCGACGACGATGGCGTGATCTGCATCCCGAAGGAACGCGTGGTGGAGGTCGCCAACCGGGCGCTCTCCGTGGTCGAGCGCGAAAGCCGTGAACTCGCTGAGATCGAGGCCGGCAGCACGCTGGGCGAAGTGGGGGAGCTGCGGCGGTGGGGGCAGCAGCGGCGCGAACAGGCGAGGGAGGAGGGGGAGGAACAGAGCGACTCGCCTGAACCCCCCGAAGAGGAGACGGCCTGAGCCTCACCCCTTCCCCTCTCCCATTGGGAGAGGGGTCCGGGGGTGAGGGCCGTTCACCGCCGCCGTTGCGGGAGCCACCCGCGCTACTTGACGATCTTCGCCTCCCAGGTGCCGGCGATCCAGGAGACTTCGGTCTCCTCCATCATCTTGGAGCCCAGCGCGACCTTTCCCGCGGCGGTGCCGATGACATCGCTGCCCTCGGCGGGCTTGCTCGTCTTGACCTCGGTGAACTCCAGGTAGAGGGCGACGCTCTTGCCGGGGTTCACGCTGGTGCCGCCGGGCGAGGTGGTGCTGGGAGCCTGGTAGTACATCCACAGGTTCTTGCCCAGGTCCCACTTGTCGGACTTGTAAGGCACCTCGATCTTCATGCCTGCCGCCGCCTGGGGGACAGTGATCTCGAAGTAGTGGACCTTGTCGGGCCCCCACCAGTCCGTCTCCTTGCCCGGTTCGATCTGATCGTAGAAGCGGACCATCCAGCGGTGCTTGTCCGCCTCCTCCTTCACCAGCACGTTCTTCGCCTCGAAAGCCTTCATGTCCATCGTGCCGGCGACCGGCTCATCCGGGATGGTTGTGGGGTCGATCTTGGGGCTCTTCGGGTCCCACTTCCAGCTTCCCGCCGAGGTCCGACTGGTTACGGCGGCGGTTCCCGCCCCAGCCTTGGCCGCGGGCGCTGCCGCGGTGGGGCCGGTCGCCGCAGTGGGCGGGCTCGAGGGCGTCCTCTTCTGGGGACAGCCGGCCATCAGCAGAGCAACGAGAACCACCAACGCAATCACCAGCCCCGTCTTGCGCAGATCCGCCTTCATCTCGACTGCCTCCTTGACTGCTTCCTCGGGCAAGAAACTCGCCCGTTCCGGCTCAGTGTCACGAACGAGGCCGGCGTCTCACCCAGCGACCGGTCTCACGTTCCGAACCCGTGCCGCTTCTCCCACTGCGTCGGGTGATCGAGCGGGAACTCGCGGTTCATCATCGACCGCGCGACCCGCTGTAACCCCTCGTCGAGCGACGTCTTCGGCGGGCCGAAGAGGCGGGCCATCTCATCCGCCTTCCCGAGCAGGGACGTCGGCTTCGGCTGGCCCGCGAACCTCGGTTCCCGGTCCATTAGCGCTCCCAGCCGCTCGGCGAGGGCGCGCACCGAGACCCGCTCCGTGCCGGTCAGGTTGAGGACCTTGGGCGGCACTGACGCGACCTGCGCGGAGGCGATCATCACGTCGAGGAGGTCGTCCAGCCAGATCACATTGACGTAGCTCGTCCCGAGGTCGATGGGCTCGCCGTCTCGGATCTGCCGCGCGATGTCCGTGGGCACGCCGAACTCCTCGTGGTAGCCGTAGAAGATGCGCTGGATGACCGCCGGCGTGTGGTTCCGGCGGGAGAAGTAGTCGACCATCCACTCGCCGCCGAGGCGCGTCACGGCGTAGGGGCTGGGAGGAAGCGGGGGGCTCTCCTCGGTGGCGCCATCCGCCGAGTCCGCGTAGACGTTGCCGCTGGAGGCGAAGAGGAAGGCCCTCGTCCCGGCGAAGTGCTCCATCGACCGGCCGACCGCACGCACGTTGAGCTCGACAGTGTAGTCGGGGTCGCCCTCGGAGCCGAACTTGAGCGCCGCCTCATGGAAGACGCGGTCGAAGTCGGTCGGCACGCCCGAGAGGGCGTCGGCTTGGGCAACATCTCGCTGGTAGGTGGTGACCCCCAGCTCTCGCAGCGCCTCCTCCTGTCCCGGGGTGCCGAACCGGGCGATGCCGTGGACGTCACTCCCCGCCTCGACCAGCCGCCGCACCAGATGCTTGCCGATCTTGCCGGTCGCGCCCACGACCATCACGCGCTGGCCTGCCATGCTCCCGATCTCCTCAGGCGTGCAGGCACGTCGGACGTCGGCCCCCCGTGCAGCACTCGCCTGTCGGCTGCCAAGCCCCTTACGCCCGCACCCATCTGAGACCGCGCCCGCCCAAGGAATGCGCCTTCAGGGCTCATGCGCGCGGTGTGAAGTGTCGGGTTCTGTCGGCTTTTGTCGCCTGGAGGTCTGACAGGCAAGGATGCCTGTCCTGCGCGGTCATGGTGGGTGTTCGTCGGCAGGAGGTCAGTAACCTGTGCCCAAGGGAGCGAACGGGGTGTCAGGAGGGATGTTCCGGGCCAGCAGGAGGAGGACCTCCGGCGGACCAGCAGTCACCAGCACGATCTGCGCCGCACCGTACTGGTAGGAGGCGATGCTGAAGCCGTTGACCTCGCCGATGCGGCAGGGATGACCGTTGATCATGGCGCGGTCAAGGCCGTCGTCGCGGAAGGCGCCCGCCGGGAGACGGAGCTGAGAGATGGCGTGAGGCCCCACGAGGTAGATGGTGTGCAGCGCGGGCTCACCGGCAAGCCTCGTCAAGCCATTCCGGATGGGGTACACCTCGCCCTCGCCCATGCGCGGGATCGGTCGGCGGGCGACCGTCTGTCCCGCTCCCCGGTCACCCAGGAGGAGCGAGGCGGTTCCCTGCAAGTGGGCGGCGATGACGTCGCGCTGGGTTCGGTGGGCCAGGAACTGCTTCTCGTAGGAGCGGTAGCTGGCGAGAAGCGCGAGGAAGACGGCGGCAGCGGCCAAACCCACCCAGCGCCGCCGGAGGGGCTGCGTGAGCCAGGGGACGCGGGGCGTCTCGGCCGCCGCCTCGGGTTCCGCCGGCAGAAGGCGGAGGGACGGGGGAGGGTCTACTTCGTGGAGCTTGAGGCGACTGACACTCGCCTTGGCCGCGCGGAACCCAGCCACCTCGGCCACGCACGCCTCGCACGCCGTCAGGTGGCCTTCGATCCGTGCGCGCCCCTCGTCCTCCAGCTCGTTGTCAACGTAGGCGCACAGTTCCTCTTCAATCAGTGAGCAGTCCATCGGACCCTCGCTGCGGGTGCCCCAAGGGGGGCGCCGATCGGCTCTTCGGAGCGAACCGGGCTCCCTCTCGCGGTCACTGGCCCAGCCCCGCCGTCGCCGGCTCGGCCGGCGTTGCCGGCACGACACCGTGGGCCTTCGCGTAGTTCAGGAGACGCCTCCGGAGCAGGCGTCGGCCCCGGAAAATCCTGGACCTCACCGTCCCGAGAGGAATGTCGAGTATGTCTGCGATCTCCTTGTACGAGAAGTCGTCCACGTCCGACAGGATGACGGCGATGCGGAACTCGTCCGGTAGGGCCTCCAGGGCCGGCTGGACCTCCTCGTCGGGCAGACGAGCCAAGACCGCTTCCTCGGGGGAGCTTAGCCGGCCCGGGTCCTCTCTCGCGTAGTCGACATCCCCGTCGACCGCCATCTCCTCCCACGATCTCATGGGCGGCGCGCGGCGCTGACGACGGTAGCTGTTGATGTACGTGTTGACCAGGACCCGGTAGATCCACGCCTTGAAGTTGGTGCCGGGCCGGAACTGGTGGAACGCGGCGTACGCCTTGGCCAACGTCTCCTGGGCCAGGTCCTCGGCATCCTCATGGCTCCGAGTCATGCGCATCGCGGCGTTGTAGAGGTCACGCTGCCGTTCCCCGGCCAGGGCTTCGAACCGGCTTCGGCGGAGTGCCTCACCGTTCCCGGTGTGGAGCGCGAGGGTCGGTATCTTCGACTTGGGGCTCGCCATGAGCATTTCCCATCACAGCCGCCGCGAGCCCGTTGCACGCTGTCTCCCTTGGTGCAACGGAGAGCCTGACGGCGAAGTTCCCGCCTCGAAGGGAGCTCCGTTGAGCCCCGTTCGATACCGAGGCCCCTCCCTCATGTCAAGGGACGCGAAGGCCGATGAGCGGCTTTCGGCCACCCGTTCATTATAGCATACCCAGCGGCAAAAGGAACCAAGAGGCAGGTGACAGGTGACAGGTGACAGGTGACAGGTGACGGCAACGGCCCCGCTGGGATCGCCGTTGCCGTCCCTGTCACCTGTCACCTGTCACCTGCCGTTCAGGGCTTCCCAAGCCCCCCGCGGATACCAGCACAGGATGCCGTACGCTTCCGTGCCGACGAGGAGGCCCAGACGGCCGGACAGGGGCACCGCTCGGCAGGAGTAGACCGGGGGCAGTAGCCTCGAGCCCTCGCCGGGGGCCAGAAACAGCGTCGGGTAGACGTTCCGCCGGGACGGTGTGCTGAACAGGTCGACGCCCTGCGCCCCGGCCACGACGAACTGCGGGTTTCCTCCCGGGGCCCACTCGGCGACGGAGACCGCGTAGGGACGCAGGTCGCCCGCCTCCTCCAGCGGCGAATCGGCGGCCGGGCCGCCCGTATAGAGCTCGACCTGGGCCGCCTTGCTGAACACGGGGGGCTGCCCCGGCCCGGCGCCGTTCTCGAGGTAGATGATCGGCTGGGGGCTGCCCAGGGGAGCGGCCGGGCGTTCGCGAGCTCCCAGGAACAGGTCGGCATCGTCATCGACATCGTAGTCGCACGCCGTCACAGTCGCCAGCCCCGACAGCGCGATCACCCGTCCTCCGGCGGAGACCCGCTCACCTCGGGTGAAGCCGGCCCCGGTCCGACCGAGGAGCAGGACGGTCCCGCTGCCGCCGCCGACCGCGAGCATGGGCAACCGCCCTCCCGTGTGAGGCACGATGGCCGGCCAGGAGTGGCCCCCTTCGGCGCGCCACGGCCTGTCCGTCTGGTGAAGCGGCTCGCCCGGCCCGAACACGCCCTGACGCCCTCGCCCTTCGTCGGGGTAGACGCGCAACAGCCCGTCCTCTCCGCCTACGACGAGGTCCTCGCGCCCATCGCCATCCCAGTCGCCGACGTCCGCCGTCGCGCACCGGCCTGCATCGATGGGCGCATTCCGTTCCTGGAGGTAGCCGGCGGCGACAAGCTGGTCCGGGCCCGTCCGCTCAAGCAGCACCACATGGCCTGAACGACAGCCCAGGAGAAGGTCCGCATCACCGTCGCCATCCCAGTCGACAACTCGGGGCGACAGGTCATGGAGTTCCACACCTTCCGGGCCGGGCACAACGCCCTCGGCCGAGCCGATCGGGGTCAGGTCGCCGAAGCGCAGCCGGCCGTTGGCCAGCTCACCTCGACGCAGGAACGCCCGCCCATCGGCCGTGCCGATGACCGCGTCCGGGACCCGGTCGCCATCGAAGTCGCTGACGTCCGTTCGGGCCCGAGGCAGCTCGCCGGCTGGCAGAAGCTCGACCGGCTCTCCCAGGAGGTCCTTGCCCTTCCGCTCCGCGCGGAGCAGGCGGCCATCGGGGCAGGAGATGAACAGGTCGGGGAGGCCTCCCGGCACGAGGCGCACAGCGGTGATGGAGCAGTCGGGCACAGGCAGGAGGCGCTTACCGCCCTCGGCGAGGAGCTCGACACCGGGCGCGAAGGTCGAGCCGGCTTCCGAGACGCGGGTCTCGTAGAAGAAGACCTTCTGCTCGGTGGCGAGCAGAAGATCGAGATCGCCGTCGCCGTCCCAGCCGCAGGCGGCCGGGCAGGCCTGCGACCGCGCCGGCTCGAAGGCGAAGGGGTCGGGTTGGGCGCTGCCCAGGCCCGAGGGGGAATCGAATGTGCCGTCGCCGTTGCGCCGGAAGAACAGCAGATCGCCGTAGCCCGACCCGATGAAGAGGTCGAGGTTCCCGTCGCCATCCCAGTCCGCGGGGGCGAGGTCGACCCAGTCGCCGCCCGTCAGGGGTCCGACTGCGGTCCGCAACACGATCCCGGTCAGCCACGCGAAGGGGCCCGACAACGTGGCGTCCGTGAACCGCTGGGCGATCAACGGGAAGGGCAGCAGGAGGAGAAGGAGGGTGGGGGCGACCCACCGGGCGGCCCCCGCAAGCCGACGGCGTACCATGGTGAACCCTTCGAGATCGCCACGCCGTCAGGCCGGGACCTCGCCCACGTTCTCGCGGACCTTCTCGATCGCGGCAGCAATGTCGTCCATGTCCCTCTTCGTGCCCAGCAGCACGCTCTGGTAGAGCCACCAGCCCTCCGTGCGACACGCGCGCTCGGCGACCTCACAGTGGACAGTCGTGTAGTCTACCTTGCCTCCATAGAACTTGCAGGCAAAGGGGCACGCCTCCGGGTTCCAGCCCTTCTGGAAGGACTGCTCTTGGTAGAGCGGGTTGTAGCCGCGAGCGATGGGGATGCCTTCAGCAGCGACGGCTTCGATGAACCTGTCCCGCGGCAGCCCGCCGAACTCGTCCGCGCGGTACTTTCCGATGAAGAGGTGCCACGCGTTCCGCGTCGCCCCCTCGTGCATGGTGCAGTACCCGAGCCCGGGGATGTCGTCGAGCCGCTCCCGCAGGTAGAAGGCGTTCCCATCGCGCCGCGCCATGTGCTCGGGCAGGCGCTTCAGCCCGCAGCGGATGAGCGCCGCCTGGAACTCGGTCAGCCGAAGGTTCGCACCCAGGACGCGGTGGTCGTACCAGGCGCCCTCAGGCACGCGGCCGACGTTGGCGATGGACCAGGCGCGCGCCGCAAGCTCCGCGTCGTTGCTCAGGATGACCCCGCCCTCGCCGGCGCACACGTTCTTGCTGGACTGGAACGAGAACGCCCCCAGGTGCCCGATAGCACCGACCTTCCGCCCCCGCCACTCCGCCCCGTGTGCCTGCGCGCAGTCCTCGATCAGGATGAGCTTGTACCTCTCGGCGAGGTCGAGGAAGGCATCCATGTTGCAGGGCGAGCCGCCGATGTGAACGACGATGATCGCGCGGGTGAAGGGGGTGATCGCAGCCTCGGCGGCCTGCGGGTCGAGGCAGTACGTGTCCGGGTCGATGTCGGCGAAGACCGGGATCGCCCCCACCATGATGGGCGCATTGGCCGTGGCGATGAACGTGTACGGCGGCACGATGACCTCGCAGCCCGCCCCGACCTGGGCCGCGCGCAGGGCGGTTTCGAGCGCGGTGGTGCCGCTGGTGACGGCGATGCCGTGTTGGGCATCGTGGAACTCCGCGAACTCCCGCAGCATGGCCGTGATGTGCGGCCCGCCGATCCCCCATGCCCCGCTCTCCAGCACCTCGATGAGCGCCTGGCGGTCGGTGTCATCGACCACCGGCCACCCAGGCCAGGGGTCGGTCCGCACCTTCTCGCCGCCGTTGATCGCCAACTTCGCCATGTGCCCCTCCGAGTGACGAGTCGTCGAGCCGTTGTGGGGGCAACGGCATTGTCGGTCGCGGAGCGACCGACCCACGCGGGAGCGACCGACCCACGCGAACGGCGGGAAGGCGGTCGCGGCCGGGACCGCTACTGCAGCGACGCCATCAGTTCCGCCCGGAGTGGTGGGAGTCCTCTGCTCCGCGCAGCCGCCAGAGGCGTAGGCTGAGGAAGAGGTAGCGCCATTCGTGGGGTTCCCGGCCACAGGCGCCCCACAAGAGAAGGCCGGAGCAGTCCCGGGAGAACGACCGCTGGACCTGGTAGCGCTGCTCCAGGGCCTGCTGGAACTCGACGGCCCGGCGGTCGTTCGCGCGCAGGAGATCGGCCAGTTGGAAGTCCGACTCGACGAACCACTGCGGCCGCTCGGCTTCGAGTGTCGCCACATCCAGCCCTGTCTTCACGAGCTGATAGGGAGAGCGATGGAACTGGGCCCAGGGCGGGTTGTCGCCCAGCACGCCGCCATTGTCGTAGTCGACCGGCGGCATGTCGAACCAGACGCCGCGCACGATGCCGACGCGAGCGCCCGGAGGCACCGTGTTCAGGATGTCCCTCAGGCTTGCGTCGCGGGCATCGTCCTGCGCGACCATCGATAGGCACAGGAGGACGGACGATGCGAGCGGCAGGAGGACGATGGCCGCCAGCCCGGCAACGCCCGCCGCCACCTTCCCCCATCCGGCCGTCATGTAGGGGCACGATTCATCGCGCCCGATCCGTGTAGGGGCGCCATTCATGGCGCCCGAGCCCCATGGCCACCGAGTGCCGGCCAGTAGCCCCGCAAGACCCACGCCCGCCCCGATAGCCATCAGCGGCAGCAGCGGCACTCCATAGCGCGCGTAGCGAACGCCGGCGGCGCCGATCGCGGCAAACCACACCAGGGAGAAAGCGGCGAGCGGCGCGGAAGTGGCTCTGGTTCGCCAGACGCCGTACCCGAACAGCACGAGGTAGGCTGCGAGCACCACCCAGCCGCCTGCCCCGAACCCCAGCGCGCGCAGGTGGAAGAGCCATCCGTTGGGGTCTATCACCTGCGCCGGGTACTCGCCCTCGCGCATGTGCCGGGTCTCGAAGGCAATGTCGCGCCGGGCGGACGGCCAGTCGAGGAGCACGTACGGTGACAGCACCACGAAGGCAAGGGCCATGGCTGCCACAGCGACGAGCGCCTGAACAGCCGCGGACCTGGCGGCGGCAGGTGTCCGGGTGGCTGCCACCCGCACGACCAGGGCCGCGAGAGGGATGATGGCTGCCAGCGCGCCGTTGTACTTGGTGGCCATGGCGGCACCGACCACCAGCCCGGCGAGGGCCGCCGCCTTCGGCCCTTCGTCCTCGAGCAGCCTGTTGGCGAGGTAGAGGGCGAGGGTGACGAAGAAGGCGAGCGGCACATCCACTGTCGCCCAGTGGGAGTTGAGCACGTGCCCGGGCAGTACGGCGAGCGCCGCGGCGGCGCAGAGCCCCGCCGCCCGGCCGGCGATGCGCCCGGCCGCCGCGTAGGCCAGGAGAACCGTTCCGAGCGAAAGCATGACCGTCACGAGGCGCGCGTCAAGCGTCAGCGCCCGCAAGAGCGTCGGGACCTGCCCCGCCGGCGCGCTGCCCAGCGCGGCGACGTGCCCGGCCAGGCTCCCCACGGCGGCAACCAGGTAGAGATAGAGCGATGGGTAGTTGAAGAAGTGAGGGTTTGGGTCGCCCGCCGCGAGCGACAGTGCCGCGCGCAGAGAGAAGTACTCATCCGGGTGATACGAGAAGAGGTGCGTGGCATGCGGCAACCCCCAGGTGATGCCCGCCAATCGCAGTCCCGCCGCCACGCAGAGGATGGCAACCAGCGCGGCAGACACGGGGCGGGAAGCTCGCGACGTGGCGGGGCTTTCGGCCATGGCGGGCGACCTTTCGACCCGTCGCCACCCATTCCCTTGCAGGCCTTGACAGCCCGGTTCGCGCGGGCTATATATGGGCGGCAAGATCAGGCGATCCCGCCTTGGCGGGATGCAGCTGGGCCCGCTCGACCGGGCAGCGGTATCGACCCCGTGGGACTGTTCCCGCGGGGTCTTTGCGTCTGTGGGGGTTTGGCCGACCGATGGAACTGCAGACACAGAAGACGAGGGTCGCCTGGCTCTCCGTCTGCTCCAACACCACCCTCGTCTTGCTCAAGCTCATCGTGGGGCTGCTGATCGGCTCGGTGTCAGTCATCTCCGAGGCGATCCACTCCGGCGTGGACCTGCTGGCGGCAGTGATCGCGCTCTTCGCGGTGCGGCACTCGGGGAAGCCGGCCGACGATCACCACCCGTACGGTCACGGCAAGCTCGAAAACATGTCGGGCACCATCGAGGCCCTGCTCATCTTCGTGGCAGCGGTCTGGATCGTGTGGGGATCCATCCACAAGCTCATGAAGCCGGTGCCGGTCGAGGCGGTGGGCTGGGGCATCGGCATCATGCTCGGCTCCGCGGTGCTCAACACCATTGTCTCGGAGATGCTGTTCCGGGTGGCCCGCAGGACCGATTCGAAGGCCCTCGAGGCCGACGCCTGGCACCTGCGCACCGATGTCTGGACCTCCGCCGGCGTCGCGCTAGCCCTGACTGTGATGCTGATCGGTCGACGCATCGCCCCTCATGCCGACCTGCACTGGCTCGACCCCGCCGCCGCGATCATGGTGGCACTGCTCATCCTCCGGGCGGCATATCACCTGACAGTTGAGTCCGCCCGCGACCTTCTCGACGTGAGCCTGCCCCAGGAAGAGGAGGCGTGGATCCGGGAGTACATCTGCCAACTCGCGCCGAGGGTGTGCGGGTTCCACCACCTCCGCAGCCGCAAGTCGGGACACATGCGCTTCGCGGACTTCCACCTGCTGGTGGATGCGCACATGTCGGTGGAGGAGTCGCACGAGCTGGCTGAGGAGGTGGAGCATGTGGTGGAGGAGCGGTTTGTGCACTCGAACGTCACGGTGCACGTCGAGCCATGCCACGGGCAGTGTGAGGGTGCGTGCCCGACAGGCTGCATCCTCAGCGAGGACCAGCGGGAGATGGTGCGCGTCGAGCTGGCCCGCGAGCACGCCGCCGAGGGTTAGAGCGGGAGAAACCAGGGACAGTTACCTATCTCCGGAAAGCCCGATTTTCCGGGCTTTCCGGAGATAGGTAACTGTCCCTGGTTTCTCAGCCCGCTGCACCGGTGATGAGGTTGTAGAGCCAGTTCCCCAGCAAGGCGACGATGAGCGCCCACGGAACCAGTCGCCAGCCTCGCCATGGAAGCAGCCTCCCGGGCGGGATGCGCCGCAAGATGGCATAGGCGCGAACCGGCACCTGCAGGAACACCAATGCGAAGAACAGCGGGCCGAGACGATGGAACCGGAACGCGCGCGCAGACTCGCCATGGGCGGTGGCGATGAGGCTGCGCGTCAGGCCGCAGGTGGGGCAGTTGACATGGAAGATGACGCGGCTCGGGCAGGTGCTCGGAATGGGGTGGCGGTCGAGGAAGGGCAGCAGCACACATCCGTCCGCATTCAGCCGCAGCACGACCGCGGCCAGGACAACGGCCGCGCAGACGAGCAGGATGTCGCGATGGAAGGCGAGGGCAGGGGGACACGCCTTCGGGCCCAGGACCGCCGCGTTTCGGCTCTCACCCCCCACCGCAACTCACCTCCTCATCTACGGCCACGGGAAGAACGGCGCCGGCGTGCGGTAGATGCCGGCGACGGTGGCCCAGAGAACAGCCTGCGAGAACTCACCCAGGATGAGCCCGAGGAAGAGCGGTCGGAGGGTGGAGTAGGTCTTCATCCCGCCGTACCGCAGGATGGTCGACTTGAGTACCCAGGCAGCGAGGATGGGGCACCAGAAGACGATCATGCTCCAGGAGCCGCTCAACGCGAAGCCGATCGGGAAGAGCGGCCACCACCAGTACCGCTGGCGCATGATCGACAGGAAGATGGTGATGGCCACCCCGGAGCCAAAGTACACGGGGAGCCGCGGGTCGTAGCTGTCGCCGGCCTCCAGCACGGGCGCGTAGTCGCGTATGCCCCAGAGGTTGTTGCCGTTGTACACGTAGGAGTAGAGGTTGACCGCCCCCTCCGCGTAGGGGAAGTGCAGATGCAGGTAGCCGCCGACGGCGAAGCAGACAGCCAGGGCGATCAGGATGGCGAAGAAGAGATGGCGCCGGTTCAGCCGCGCGCCATCGGACATCTTCAGGGCATCGAAGAAGGTGGAGAGGAGGTTGCCCCGGAGGTCGCGGGTGAAGACGGCATCCATCAGGGAGAGCGAGGTCAACGTGTTCGTCCCCAACGCGGCCCGTTTGCTGAAGAGGCGGACGAGGTCGATGGGACGGAACGAGGTCTCGGTCATGAGCATCCCGGCCTCATTCACCGACCGCGCCATGACGAGCGAGACGATGAAGAGGTACACGCCCATCTCGATGATGGCCATGTACCACGTCATGCCAAGCTGCATGCACCACCAGACGGCGACGACGAAGCAGACGGCGAGCGCGATGACCGCGCCGCGGTAGGGGAGGAGTTCGTCGCGGTCGTCGGGCGCGCCGGGCTTCCGCGCGACACGCAGCCACACCTGGCGCAAGTGCGGAAGAGCCGATTTCACCAGGTGGGCGGTCAGGACAATGTAGGCCCCGGCTACCTGGTAGCCGTTGGGCAGCGTGGTGGGATACAGCGGCATGGCTTCCGGCGTGGCCTGGAACGCGGAGAAGACGACGTTCTGGATCCGTGCGAAGAAGTAGAAAGCCCACAGGGAGAACAGGAGCTGCTGGGGGAGGAAGTAGGCGAAACCCACGGCGGCCAGGCTGCAGTAGGCGACGGTGTAGCCGAGGTCGGACCACGGCTTCCCCATGCTGGAGAAGGTCGGGTTCAGCGGGAACTGAACCGGCACCTCGGGCACCGCCGGGTAGAGACCGTGAAGCCCGTTCATCATGAAGATGACCGTGGGGAGAGCGAAACCGATCCAGGTGAGCTTGTTGCGGAAGAAGGAGACACCGGTCGTCATGGTGGCGCCGGACATCTCGAGGGGCAGGTTAGCCAGCGGGAAGGTCAGCTTCTCGTTGTCGACCCACTGGCGCCGGAAGATCGCCGCGATACACGCGAAGCTGATGATGACCGCGAGCGAGATGACCGCCCAGGCCGCGAGCGGCTTGGCCCAGGCGCCCCAGGGGATGGCCGAGCCGCGGGGCGTGCCCTCGTAGAACCAGACGGCGACGGTCTGCTGGATGTCCCCGCGCACATCCCAGGGGACGGCCCATTGCGGGAAGTTGGGGAAGAAGAGCTGCTGCCAGTGGTTGGCCTCGTTGGCATAGTAGTTGACGCCGATCAGCGTGCCGAACAGCTTCTCCAGCAGGCCCCGCGACGTAGTGAGCGCGGCCACGAGGATCATGACGTAGATGATGACGATCTCATGGGGCCTGAGCAGCTGGCGCCGAGCCAGCCGACCGCAGACCGCGTTGAGGAAGACGACCAGGAGGAGCAGGCCGATCGCTGCCGGGGCGAACTGGCAGATGGCGATCTGGATGGACTTGATGACGAGCTCAGCCCAGCAGACAACGAAGCAAGCTGCGGCCGAAGCGAGGACGCCGATGACGACGGCGGGCCAAGAGAGACCGTGCGAAAATGGGGACGGAGCCTTCTTCCCATGAGGCCCAGGATTCTGGGCCTCATGGGAAGAAGGCTCCGTCCCCATTTTCGCCTCCCTAGATCGGCTCGATCAGGCTTCGGCGGACGTAGCCCCGCACACCAGATGATGTGCGGACCTCGCACCACAGGCCCCCCTCAGAGCGCGCGACGCGAAGGGCCAGGTCTGCCCCAAGCTGCACGTGCGGACGCTCTAGAACGCACACATCAGTGCCTTCCGGCACGCGCATGATTTCACCGAACTCCTCGCCCGGACCTCCCCTTATGAAGGCGGCGTCGGCCACCACGATTGCCGGCTGAGGGCCGACCCTCTCCGCAATCGCCGCGATCGCCAGCGACCCGAGGGGGACGGCGATGACGCAGGCGAGCACCGCAGCCCAACCCCACCGGCGCCGGTCGGTCAGCAGCCACAAGCCGACGAGCAGGGCGGCGGCGAGAGTGCTGAGTGAGGCGAGGGCGATGGTCTCAGCATAGGTGAGCCCACCCCTCATGCCCTCCCACAACGCGTGGAGCCAACTGGGGGGCGGCGGCACCGGTTGCTCCAGCCTGGCGTAGAGGCCTTGGAGCTGATCGCGAGTCTGCCGATCGCGCGGGGCGAGCCGCTGGGCGCGCTCCAGGCAGACGCGGGCGCGCCCCAGCTCCTCCAGACGGAGATGCGTCATCCCGAGGTTGAAGTCGACCGTCGCGTTGTCGCCGAGCGCCCGGCGGCAGGCAATGAACTGCCGCTCGGTGGCCGAGTAGTTGCCCGCAGCGAAGGCGGCTGTCGCGGCAAGGAACAGCTCCTTGGGGCTCTGCTCAGTCTGGGCCGAGGCCGAGGGTGGCAGGAGGATAGCGAGAGCCAAGCCCACCTGTATCATCGCGCCTCGGCCCCCCCTCCGGCGCGTTTGCCGTGCCGTAGTCCGCCTTCCAGACGGCGGAGGAGGTCGCTAGCGCGATCGGCGATGGGGCTGCTGGTGGCAACGGGCGCAAAGCGCGCGGCATCGCAGTCGCGCAGGAGGCCGGCGGCCGCCGAGGCTGTCCCGGCGGAGACGCCCGCCTCAGTCAGCAGCGACTCGACGCTGGCCGCGGAGACCGTCGCCGGCGGGAGGTCGAGCTGGTCGGCGACATACCCCGCCAAGGCCGAGGCGATCAGCGCCGCGGCCTCCCGCGCGGGGAGCCCGTTCGCGATCCTGATCTGTTTCGCGGCTCGGCTGGCGGCCCCTCGCATGCGGGCAAGCCGGGGATCCCGGGCCAGCACCGATCGCCGCCAGCGGACAACCCCAGCCGCGGCCAGCCAGCCGATGGCCGCCAGGTGCGCCAGGGTGGCCAGCGCCGAAAGGAGCACGTTGCTGCCCTGGCTCACGAGGTGATTCGGCAGGGGCTTGAGCTGACCCGCCCCCGACACAACCGCCCCAGGCAGCTCGCCGCCGGCGCCCGGTTCGGCATGCAGCACGACCGGCTCACTGCGGGCGACATCGTACCTCCCAGTGTTCGGGTCGAAGTAGGCGACGGCGATGGGCGGAATGGTAAGGTCGCCGACGGTGGTAGGCACGATGACGGTGTCGAAGAGGGCCTTGCCCTCCATCCGATAACTGTCGTTGAACGGCTGTGCCCCGGACTCGCGGTTCTCCGTGGAGCTGTACTTCCGCAACCCCGGGGGAAGCGACACAACCGGCGGCTTCATGGCGTCGAGGTTGCCCCAGCCGCTGACCACGGCGGTGAGAGTGGCTGCCTCACCGCGCTTGACAGTGGTGCGGTCGAGGCTGGCTCGGACGTTGAGGTGGCCGACGACGCCGCTGAAGCTCTCGGGCCGGCCGGCCTCGGGCAACCGGAGCACCTCGATGGTGATCGGCTGGGTGGTCACCGTGCCCGGGACCGGCTCCCAGTAGCCCTGGTTGTACTGCACGGTTGCGGCGCCGATGGTCAGCTTGCCGGGCGCCGTCGGGAACAGCGCCCGCAGGTCCTGCCGCGTGATGTAGCGGCGGCCGTTCACTGTCTCGTAGCGTGCGCCCGGGGCCGGAAGCTCCTGCGTGCGGAAGCCCTCGGTCTTTGGCGGCTGGTACTGCACGCCCTGGAGCGGCCCACTGTAGAGGAGCGAGAAGGTGAGGATGATCTGCTCGCCCACGTAGGCTCGTTTCTTGTCGACGTCGCACCGGGCGATCACGTCCCCCTCCGCTTCCTCGGGTGGCAGGAAGGGGGCGAGCTCGGGCGTGCTGGGTGGGCCGGCGGAGGGGGCGTGCGAGCCGCCACTCGCGGGCAGCACCTTCACCGTCACGGGCCGCGTCTTCAGGATGCGTCGCCCGACCGGCACCTCGACCGAGGGGATCGTCTTCGTGCCCTGCGACCGGGGCCGGAGGATGTACTCGTAGGTCATGTTGATCGAGCTCCCGGCCCCCGTGATGTTGATCGACTGGGAACTCGACTGGGACAGGACATCGAAATCCGGCAGCGCGGGCAGCGAAGGCTGCCCCACGTCCTGCGAGCCCTGGGCCGTGATGCTGAGAGTGAGCTGATCGTCGAGGGCGACCTCGCTCTTGTCTACCGTAGCGGCGACGGAGGCCTGAGCGAAGGCCGGCGCGGCAAGTGCGAGCGACTGGAGCGTGAGGAACGGCAGGACGAGCATCGAGTGTAGCGTATGCCATCGGCGGGAGCGTGGGCATCCTGCCCGCAGAGATGCGCCGAACGGCACGGTGCGGGCAGGATGCCCGCGCTGCCGCCGACGGCACACCCTCGCTCTGCTGGCCGTCTTTGCACTCCGCGTACCCACGGCGAATGCTACCAGTCCTTCCCCGTGGTCTGCGCTGTCCGTGGCACTGCCCGGGCGATCTCCCGGCGCAGCTTGGCATCCTCATACTGCGCCTGGCGGAGAAGGGCGCGGGCCTCTTCGGGCGTCATCGGGGTAGCCCGCGCCTGGCGAGGTTGGGCCACCTGCTGTTGCTGCTGGTTCCGGCTCGGCGGAGGCCGGTTCTGGTTCTGCTGCTGTTGGTTCGGCTGCTTCTGCTGCTGTTTCTTCATCCGCAGCGCGAGCTCCAGGTTGCGCTTGGCGAGGGCATTCGCGGGGTCACAGCGGAGCGCGTTCTTGTACTCCTCGATGGCCGAGTCGATGTTCTGCTCGCGCAGGAAGGCGTTGCCGGAGTTGAAGTGGGCCGCCGAGGCGACCCGATACCCTCCGCCGGCGGCGGCCTTCGCAAACTCCTCCCGCGCCTCGGCGAACTTCCCCTGCCGGTACAGCGCGTCCCCGCTGTTCAGACGGAGCAGCGGGTCGTCCGGCTGCAACTGAAGCGCGCGGGCGTACCTGTCGAGGGCCTCGGCGAACTTGCTCTGCTCGAAGAGTCGATTCGCCGCTCGGCAAAGGCTGGCAGCCGTCTGGAAGAGCGAGAACCCGCTGCCCAGCAGGAAGCAGAGCAGCACGAGGGCCGCCAGCCCGGTCGTCGGCGCCTTCGCTCGCGGGGGCCGGGCAGGCCGGAGGGTCAGCAGGAACTCCACCCCCATCAGCAGCAGGGCGATCCCGAGCGGCCACTGGAATCGCTCGGCGTAGGTCTTGAAGGTGTAGTACCCGCCGCGACCGGACCCCAGGGCCGAGACACGGTCGTACACGGCCGCGGCCCCCAGGTCCGCGGCGCCGCCGTGGAAGTACTTGCCCCCGCCGGCCGAGGCGATCTGTTGCAGCTCGTCTGCCCGCAGCCGGGTGAGCGCCACCCGGTCGTTCTCGCGCCGCATATCGATGAGCTTCCCCGACTCGTCGCGCACTGGCATGGGCGCACCCTCCTCCGTGCCGATGCCGATGGCATAGATGCGGATGCCCTTCGCGGCGAGGGCCCTGGCCTCCTCGCGCGCGCCCTGGCCCCAGTCCTCGCCGTCGCTGACCAGCACCACCACCTTGACCTCACCCTCCCCGGCCTCGAACGCCCGCGCGCTCTCCCGGAGGGCCGCGGCGAGCGCGGTGCCGCCGCCCGAGACCATCCGCGTGTCGATGGACTCCACGAACATGCTCGCGGCATCGTAGTCCGCCGTCAAGGGGCAGTAGAGGAAGGCCTGGGTCGAGAAGGTGATGATGCCGATGCGGTCGCCCTGCAGCCGTGCGATGAGGCCCAGAATCTCGCGCTTGGCGGCCTCGAGACGCGACGGCTGCGCATCCTGTGCCGACATGCTGTTGCTGGTATCGATGGCGACGAGGATATCCGCGCCCCGCGGCTCGACGCGCTCAAGGCGCCGGCCGAGCCTGGGCTGTGCCGCGGCCAGCGCGAGGCAGGCCAGCGCCAGAACCGAGGTGGTGGTGCGAACCCCCGCCCCGCCTTGCCCCGCGCCCTGGACCAGTCGCGGCGCCAGGGCGGTCGAGCTGAAGGCGACGATCGCCTCCCGCCGCTTCCGGTCCGCCCGGTAGAGCAGCCAGGCGGCCACCGGCACGAGCGCCAACAGCCACAGCGCGGCGGGGTGGACAAGTTGAAGATAGCGGGTCGTCTCAGGCATGACGGCGGTTCCGAGTTCCGGGTTCCGCGCTCAACGTCGATCGGCTACGGCGCTTTGCGGAGGATGGTCGAGCTGGCCAGGAGCTCCAGGCCAAACAGAATGATCGCCGGCCACAGGAACCGGCCGAAGAGCTCCCGGCGCTGATGGACGCCCTTCATGCTGAAGCGGCTTTTCTCCAGGCGCCAGATCGACTCGTAGACCGCCTGCAGCGCGTCGGCATCCCCCGCATGGTGGTACTCGCCCCCGGTGATGCTCGCGATCCTCTTGAGCAGCTCCTCATCGAGCTTGGTGAGGGCCAGGGAACCGTCGGGCTGCTGGGCGTAGACCGTGCGACCATCCGGCAGCTCCACCGGCACCGGACTCCCCTCCTTCTTCCCAATGCCGATGGTGTACACTCCGATGCCGAGCGCCTGGCAGGCGCGAGCGGCATCCACGGGATCGATGCTGCCCGCGTTGTTCTCGCCATCGGTGAGCAGGACGACGACCTTGCTCTTGGACTTCGAGCGGTCTAGCCGGCTGGCGGCCGTGCTCAAGGCCATGCCGATCGCGGTGCTGTTCCCGCTGATCATGCCGAGCTCGATCTGGTCGACCAGCGCTCGCACCATCTCGTGGTCCAGGGTGAGCGGGCACTGCGTGAACGCCTGGCTGGCGAAGACGACGAGGGCCAGACGGTCGTTGGTGATGCCCGAGACGAAGCGGGTGAGCGCCTCCTTCGCGCCCTGGAAACGGTTGCCCGGCGGGAAGTCCTCCGCGCGCATGCTGTAAGAGAGGTCGATGACGAGGACGATGTCGATCCCCTCGCCCTGAAGCTCCTCCCTCGAGCTGACCTTCTGCGGCCGCGCCAGAGCCAGGATCACGAGCCCGGCCGCCGCCAGCCTCAACCATGGCAGCCCCCGGCGCACCTGCGCCCGGATCGAGAGCCGGCGCGTGAGCAAGGGCGCGACATCGGAGTACAGCAGCCGCGGCTCAAGCCGACGCGCGCGTGCCCGGTACAGCCACACCGCGGCCGGGAGAAGCAAGAGCAGCAGGAAGTAGCCTGGGTTCGCGAAGTGCATGTGATCGGTACGCGTCGGTCTACCCGGAGGAGTCGATCGGCTTCACGAAGTGCTCCAAACCCCCAGAGTAGCCGAGGCTGGCGTAGAACGCGTGCGCGTCCTCTCGGTGCGCCGCGCTCGTGAGTTCCAGCTTGATGCAGCCCGCCTGCTCCGCCAGCGACTCAAGGGCGGTCATCAGCGCCCGCCCGATGCCCAGTCGGCGGCAGTCAGCGGCGACGACGACCGCCATGATCCGCCCCACGCGCCTGGGCTGATGGAACAGCTCGGCGGCGTGCAGGTGAGCGACGCCGACGACGCGGCCCGCGTGCTCGGCGACCCGGACCCAGTCGTCCGTGCGCTGAGACAGAACCTCGAGCTTGGCCCGAGCGAAGGCCGGCGTGTTGGGGTAGCCGAGCTCGCCCAGCAGCTCAGCAACCGCCTCCGCGTCTTCGGCGGGCACAGGGGGTCTAATGGTGATGTCCCCCCTGTCTCCCATCGGCTCATCCCTCAGCGGCGAACCGGGGCGCGGCGGTGTCGCGAACCAGCGCCGAGGCAGCGTCCAGCGCGGTGAAGCAAGCCACCTCGTCGGGCCGCGCCTTGGCGAACTTCACCACGTCGGCCTCGCGCAGGAGATCCCCGAAACGGGCCACGTCATCGGCGGCCTGCCAGTGCTTACGCAGAGCCGCGACGATGCGCGAGGTCGTCTCCTCCAGTGTGCGGACCCCATACCGCGCCGCGACATACTCGCGCAGGATGTCGCTCAGCTCGGTGTAGAACGCCTTGACCTTGCCCCGCTCCACCAGGCCTGCCGTCTTCAGACGAGACAGCGCCCGCAAGGCGATCACGTCGGGCGGCTCGATGACCTTCGGCTTCCCGGCAGCCCGGCGCCGTCGCCGGCGGATCAGGAACCAGACAGCCGCGGCGACTGCGAGCAGGGCCAGCCCAACGATGAGTGCCCTCACGACTACCGCGCCCGGCTTCTCTCTGATCGCCAGCGGGCCGACGATGTCCGCGGGGTTCTGATCCTCCTTCTTCAGCACCGAGGTGACCGCGACCTTGACGGGCGCGGTTCTCACGACGCGCATCTTCCCGCGGGCATCGGTGATCCGAATCTCAAGGGATGGAATCGCCTGCTCGCCCGTCTCAAAGGCTGTCAGCGCATAGACGACCCGCACGACGCCGCTGCCAGGCTCCTCACGATACCCTCGCACCTCCCAGGGGTCGAGCTTGGCCTGGTCGCGCGGGCCGGTGATCGACTCATCCGGCGCCAGCGGCACGTCCACCGCGTAGGTCAACAGATCGCCCACGGTCACGGTGGCGGCGGAGAGCTGAGGGCGCAAGTCCGCAGCGCCCGCCCGGGAGGCCGGGGGAAACGAGAGGAGGAGCAGAGCCGCGATCGCCGCCCTTGACGAAGCCACCCCCAACGGGGGACAGTCCCCGTTTCGCCGGTGAGGCTGGCTAAATGGGGACAGTCCCAACGGCTCCACCGCTTCCTCCTGCCGCGTCGCGATCGCCGCCACCCGCACTCACCTCAGGCGCCGGGCGCGGGTCGTGAAGAACCGGATCAGCGGTTCCACGTACGACTCCGCGGCGTTGATGGGGACCAAGTCCACGTCGAGCCGCGCGAGCCGCTTCCGCAGCTCCGAGGACCGCCGCTCCGCGCCCACCTGGAGCCCCAAGCGGGGCGCGTGCCAGCCCGTGTCGAGCATGACCCGACGCCCGCTCTCCGCATCCTCCAGCTCGAGCAGCCCTACTGTCACGAGCTGCTCCTCACGCGGGTCGGTGATGCTGACCGCGATGCAGTCGTGCTTCCGGTTGATCGTGTTCAGAGCGCGGTCGTAGCCCTTGTCGCGGAAGTCGGAAACCAGGAACACGACCGCCCGACGGGCCAGAACGTGCCCGGCGAACTCGAGTGCGGCGGCGAGGTCGGTGCCATGGTGCTGAGGCTCGAAGGCCAGCACCTCGCGGATGACGCGGAGCACCTGCGTGCGGCCCTTGGTCGGCGGAATGTAGCGTTCGACGCGGTCGGTGAAGATGACCAGCCCGACCTTGTCGTTGTTGCGCACGGCGCTCAGCGCGAGCACCGCGCAGATCTCCGCCGCCACCTCACCCTTCAGCAGCTCGCCGGACCCAAACTCCACCGAGCGAGAGGCATCCACCAGGAAGACGACGGTCAGCTCCCGCTCCTCCTGGTAACGACGCACATGGGGCTTCCGAGAGCGCGCGGTGACGTTCCAGTCGATGGTGCGGATGTCATCCCCAGGGTAGTAGTGGCGGACATCCAGGAACTCGACGCCCCGGCCGCGGAACGCCGACCGGTACTCGCCCGCGAACACGTCGTTGACCAGCCGACGCGCCCGGATCTCGATCCGACGGATTCGCTCCAGCAGTGAAGGTGCGACCATGGTCGAGTGGGGGACCGGAGGGGACTCCTGCCCCAGGCGACCCCCTCCCCCCGGTTACGGCACTTCGATCTTCTTCAGGATGTCCTCGATGATGTCGTCCGAGGTCTTCTCCTCCGCCTCCGCCTCGTAGCTCACGATGATGCGGTGCCGGAGAACATCGCGCACCACCGCCCGCACGTGGTCGGGCGTGACATAGGCGTCGCCATTGAGGAAGGCGTGGGCCTTGGCGGCGATGGTTGTGTAGATGGTTGCGCGGGGCGAGGCGCCATAGCGGATGAGCCCCGCGAGCTGGGGCAGGCCGTACTCCTTCGGCCGACGCGTGGCGACCACGAGGTCCACAATGTACCGCTCCACCTTCGGATCAACGTAGATCCGATAGACCGTCTGCCGGGCCGAGAGGATCGTCTCGGGCTTCACCACCGGCTCCGCCTGAGGCTGGTGGCCGGTGGTCATGCGCTCGAGGATCCGCAGCTCCTCCTCAGTGGAGGGGTAGCCGATCTTGAGCTTGAACATGAAGCGGTCAACCTGAGCCTCGGGCAGCGGGTAGGTGCCTTCCTGCTCAATCGGGTTCTGCGTGGCGAGCACGAGGAACGGCACCGGCAGCGGGAACGTCGTATCCCCGAGGGTGACCTGGCGCTCCTGCATCGCCTCGAGCAGGGCGCTTTGGACCTTCGCCGGTGCGCGGTTGATCTCGTCGGCCAGGATCAGGTTCGAGAAGATCGGTCCCTGCTTGGCGAAGAAAACGTGTTCGACTTCGTTGTAGATCATGGTGCCGACGATATCGGCGGGGAGCAGGTCGGGGGTGAACTGGATCCGCTGGAAGCCGGTGGCGACGACCTGGGCGAGGGTGCGCACGGCGAGGGTCTTGGCGAGGCCAGGCACGCCCTCCAGGAGGACATGCCCGTCGGCGAGCAGGGCCATGATCAGGCCGTCGACCAACGCCTCCTGGCCAACGATGACCTTGGCGATCTCCCGGCGAACGTCCGCCACGAAGGCGCTCTCCGCCCGCACCTGCTCCTGCAACGCCTGGACCAAAGGATCGATAGCCAAGGCGATCACCTGAGTGATGAATGCAGAATGATGGATGCTGAATGGACGGCACCGGGCCAGCCCCGCCCCCATTCATCGTTTATCATTCTGCATTCTGCATTCCAAACGGGAGGCTCGAGCCCACGATGATACGTAACGCCGGAATCCTCGTCGCCGTTCTCCTGCTGGGCATTGCGCTGGGCGCTGGTGGATGGCTGCTGGGCGCCAAGGCCGCGGCCGCCCAGGGCCCAGCCGGCGCCGTGAGCGCCGTGGCGACCGACTGGACGACCACCTACGAGCCCGATCCCTTCGACCGCACCCAGGTCCGGCGGAGCACCGTCAACGTGACCCGCCTCGCCGTGGTGTGGAGCGACGGTCGAACAGAGTTCCGCGCCGTGAGCAAGTAGCCGCCGGCGCGGAGGGAATCGGCGCGTCGCGCCGAAGAGGAACCACGACCGCAGCCCAGTCGCTGCCCAGTCGAAGCGGAGCAACAATGAACCGAAGCACTCTCGTCGCCCGGGCGGTCACCCCTGCCCTGCTGGTAGCGGCCCTCGTCGCCAACCACGCGTGGGGCGATCAGCCCGATCCGGGCGGGCTATCGCACCTGGCGCCTCACCTCGAAGCCCTGCCCCCGGCCCGCCTGCTGCGGCCGCTGGGGGATGAGAAGCCTCAGTCGGTGATGAAGGGCTACGACCGAGCGCGGGAGCGCGCCCTCACCGATGCGCTGCTCGCCGCGGGCCTGCACTCCCGCCTGCTCAAGGTCGGTGTGGCATCCAATGGCTCGCTGACGGCGGCGCTCGTGAAACTGCAGGCCGGTGACAAGCGGAGCGGGCTATTCGCCGTCTCCGATCTGGTCGAGGACACCGCCCGCGTGGTCAAGGTGGCCTTCGCCCGGCTCCCGGAGGTCGGTCACCTGGACCTCTGGGCGACGGTGCCGTGGCAGCGTGAGTTCAAGCCGGTCCACCGGCCTGTGTTCTCGGTCAGCATAGGGCGGGAGGCGGTGGCCGATCTGATCGAGGCGCCCGACGATCCCGAGGCCCTGCTGGCCCGCTGCGGGAAGGTCCGGATCGAGGAGGCGCTCCTGGACCACGCCATAGACGCGGCGGATGCGCTGAAGGTTCGACCGGCCTTCGGCGATGTCCTTGCCGGGCCCGCCCTCGACCAGGACTGGCTGCAGTTCAGCGCGCAGTCGCGGTCGGCGGGCGAGCTGAGCGCGGTCATCGCCGATGGCCCGGTGCGGGCCATCGTTCGCGGGACGGGCGACCCACGGTCGGCCTGTCTGACCATTGACGACGGCCCGCACCCATTGGTTACGCCCCTCATCCTGGACACGCTCCGGCGAGAGAACGTGAAGGCCACCTTCTTCGTCGTCGGCGAGTTGGTCGAGCAGTACCCCGAGCTCGTGCGGATGATCGTGGCCGACGGGCACGAACTCGGCAATCACACCTATTCGCACATCCCGCTCAGCGGACTGAACCCGCGGGGGGTCTGGGCGCAGCTCCGCGGATGCGAGGTAGGCGTGGAGAGGGCCTGTGGGGTGAAGATGCGCTGGTTCCGGCCGCCCGGTGGGGACTGCACGGAGGAGACCCTCCGCGCGAGCGACGCGCTCGGCTACACTACGGTGCTCTGGACCGACAACACCGGCGACTGGAATGGTCTCCGTCCCGCCGAGATCGTCGCCAACGCCCTCCAGAACCTGCGCGGCGGCGGGATCATCCTGATGCATCAGGACAACGTCGAGAGCATGCAGGCCCTGCCCAGCATCATCGCCGGCGCCCGTGCCCGCGGCCTGTCGCTCGGCACAGTCGGCGACGTGGCCGGAGACGCCGCCATCCAGGCGATGCGTCCGGCCGACCTTCTGCCGCTCATGCGGCAGTCGCATGTCGATCGGTGAGGGCGTCTCGCCTTTCGCTGTGGAGGGGCCCATGGGCGACTTTCACCTGATGGCCGTCGACTTGCTGATCGCCCGGCTGTTCCTCGCGGCGGCCCTCGGGGCGCTGGTTGGCCTCGAGCGCGAGCGCCACGAACGACCGGCGGGCTTGCGCACGCATCTCCTGGTGAGCATGGGCTCTTGCCTGTTCACCGCCATCTCGGTCGCGGTGGCGGGCACCGCCAACGATCCGGGTCGGGTGGCGGCAGGGGTCATCACGGGGATCGGGTTCCTGGGTGCTGGCACCATCATCCGGCACGGGGGCTCCGTCAGCGGGCTGACGACCGCGGCGTCGATCTGGTCGGTCGCCGGGGTGGGGATGGCGGCCGGGATCGGCTGGTGGGAGGCCGCGCTGGCCGGCACCTTCCTCATGTACGTCAGCTTGGCGGGCCTCAAGGCCCTTGAGGGGCGGTTACACACCGAGAAGGAGACGTTGCTCCTCCAGGTCGAGATCCGCCGCGCCGAGCGTTCCCTCGCGCAGCTTCACGCCGACCTGAAGGCCCTCGGCTATGAGCCGGTCGAGCGGCGGTTCAGCGTCCGCGATTCCGGAGAGACCGGCATCGTAGAGGTGGACCTCTCCGACATTTCCCGCGAGCGCGCGGCCGAGGCCATCGACCGCATCGCCCAGCTCCCCGGGGTGGCCTCCGTCACCTCGCTGTAGCGGTCAGCGTCGCCGCTTCTGTGGCTCCTGAACGCTGGTTCCGGGCCCTGCCGTTCCTGGCCTTTACACAGCCCTTCGCCTGTGCTATATATAGGCCCCGCAGGGCGTGCGCGGTTAGTTCAGGGGGAGAATGCTTCCTTGACAGGGAAGAGGTCGCTGGTTCAAATCCAGCACCGCGCACCATGATCCAGACAAGCATCGCGGCGGGGAGTGCATCCCCGCCGCGTTCGCGTTCTGCTCGCGTTGTCGTCCCAGCCGGCTAGTCCTTCACGAGGGCCACGCTCGCGTACCCTACCACTGTCCCGGGGTGGATCTCGCCGGAGGTGTAGTAGGACAGCTTCTCCCCTCGCACCGCGTCGAGAACCTTGGCGGCGGTGAGCGTTACCGTCACCGGCGCATATCCGCACACGCTCGCCCGGCTGCTCGCGCGCGCGTACCAGAAACCCTCCGCGTCCAGACGCAACATGAACTCGATGAGCGCCAGGTCCTGACGCTTCACCTCGGGCGGCAGCCCGTAGTGCGTCATGTCCGTGCTGGCAATGACCACAGCGTTGCGTCCAGCCATGGCGTGCGCGACGATGGTGCCGGCGGTGCGGCAGAGGGGGAGTGGCTCGGCGGCAATCATGATGGGTACGACCGAGAAGCTGTCGCCGTACAGGTGTTGCAGGAAGGGGAGCTGCACCTCAAGGCTGTGCTCGCCCTCCATCGCCAAGGCGCTGTCCTTGAACTCAGGCAGGGCGTCGGCTATCCGCCGGGCCATCTCCTCCTCGATGGGCACGATGCCGAGCGGGGTCTGCCAGGCGCCGGAGGTCTGGATCGCCGAGAGGGCGTTGCGCGAGCCGTGGTTGACACCGACGATCACGACGACGTCGGGGCGCCGGTCAACGGCCAATCGCGCGTAGCAATGAGCTGCGCCCGGCCCCGAGTACATGTAGCCGGCGTGCGGCGAGATCAGTCCCACGACCTTCTTGGGGCCATCGTGGTTGACCGGGGGGATGCCGCCGGGACCGAGTCGGCTTGCGTAGCTGTCCTCGATGTCGCGCACGATCGCCTCGGGCGACAGGCTCTGCATCATCGCGCCGCCGAAGGGTCGGATCGGGCCGTCGATCATCTTGGTCGTTCCCCCTTTCCTCAGGCCTCTGCCGCCAAGGCCGTCGCCGCGGCCAGTGCCTCGGCGACCGGCACAACCTTCTCGGCTTTGTCCCGACGACGCCGAACCTCGACGGTTCCCTCGGAGGCCGTCCGTTTGCCAACCACGATCCTCAGCGGATAGCCGATCAGGTCCGCGTCCTTGAACTTCACGCCGGGCCTCTCATCGCGGTCGTCGATGACTGCCTCCAGGCCGGCCGCGTCGAGCTGCGCCACGAGACTCTCGCCCGTGGCCATCAGGCTCGGGTCGTTGTCGAGGACGAGGACCGCAGCCGCATACGGTGCGGCGGCGAGCGGCCAGACGATTCCGTCGTCATCGTGGTACTGCTCAACCAGGGCCGCGACGATGCGGCTGATGCCCACGCCGTAACAGCCCATGGTCGGGATCTGCTCGTTGCCCGACTCGTCCGAGTAGACCGCATTCAGCGCGGTCGAGTACTTCCTGCCCAGCTTGAAGACATGGGCTAGCTCGACACCTCGGGCGACACGAAGCAGCCCGTCCCCGCAGCGAGGGCACTCGTCGCCCGCCATCGTCTCGCGGATGTCGGCGTACTCGCCGACCTGGAAGTCCCGCCCCACATCGACAGCCACCAGGTGGGCGTCTGCCTTGTTCGCGCCCACCACGAAGTCGGACATCGCAGCGACGTCGTGATCGGCGACGATCCTGACCTCGCCCGGCAACCCGACCGGTCCAGTGAAGCCCTTCGGCGCGCCGGTGACCTCCTGGATCTCCGCCTCCGTTGCCATGCGCAGCTCGGTTGCCGCCAGATGGTTCGTCAGCTTCATCTCGTTGAGCTCGCGGTCGCCGCGCACCAGAGCCGCCACGTGCTTCCCGTCGGCCACATAGAGCAGCGTCTTCACCAGCTGATCGGGTGTGACGTCGAGCAGCACGCAGACCTCCTCCACCGTGCGCGCGTTGGGTGTGTCGATCAGCGTGGCATCCGCGATGCCGGTCTGCCGGGCGCTGTGCGGGCCTCGGCGGCTCTCCGCGCACTCGGCGTTGGCGGCATAGCTGCAGCGATCGCAGAGGAAGAGCGTGTCCTCGCCGTCTTCGCAGGGCAGCATGAACTCGCGGGTGTCGGAGCCGCCCATCGACCCCGCCGAGGCCTCGCAGATGACGGTGGGGAGCTTCAGCCGCTCGAAGATGCGGCAGTAGGCGTCGTACATCGCCTGGTAGGATCGGTCAAGCGACTCAGGCCCGGTGTCGAAGCTGTAGGCGTCCTTCATGATGAACTCGCGCACGCGGATCAGCCCGCCGCGCGGCCGAAGCTCATCGCGGAACTTGGTCTGGATCTGGTAGAGCGTTACCGGGAGCTGCCGGTACGACCGGAGGTCCTGGGCGACGAGGTCGGTCATGACCTCCTCGTGCGTGGGGCCGAGGACGAAGTCGCGGCCGGCGCCGTCCTTCAGCCGAAGGAGCGGCGGCTGGAAGGCGTCCCACCGGCCCGTCTTCTTCCAAAGGTCGCCCGGGTTGAGGCCGGGCAGAAGCGCCTCCAGCGCCCCCGCTCGGTTCATCTCCTCGCGCACGATCTGCTCGACCCGGCGAAGGACCCGCAGGCCGAGCGGGAGGTAGGAGAACACCCCGGCACACACCGGACGGATGAAGCCGCCGCGCAGGAGCAGACGATGGCTGGCCAGCTTCGCGTCCGCCGGCACCTCTCGAAGTGTGGGCACGTACAGGGACGATAGTCTCACACCGACTCCTCCGTGTTCCGAGCAACGCAGGACGCAGACCGGCCTGGGCGGCCTACTCCTCGGCGAGTTTCCTCACTTCGGCCAGCAAGGCCTCGGCTGCCCGCCCAATCGGGACGGTGTGCAGCTTCTCGCCGCGCAGGAAGAGCACGGCCTTCCCCCCACCGGCGGCGAGACCGGCATCCGCCTCCTTCGCTTCGCCGGGTCCGTTCACCTCACACCCCATCACGGCGACGGTGAGATCGGTGGTGATGGCCCGCAGTCCCTCGCGCACCGCTTCGGCCACCGGGCGGAGATCCACCTTGCACCGGCCGCAGGTGGGGCACGAGACCAGACGCGGGCCGCCGCGCAGACCCAGGGCCTTCAGGACTTCGATCCCGACCTCGACCTCCCGCTCGGGCGGCTCGGTGAGCGATACGCGGATGGTGTCACCGATGCCCTCATCAAGCAGAATGCCGAGCCCGGCGGCCGATCCCACGATCCCCGCCAGCCCGAAGCCTGCCTCGGTGATCCCGAGGTGCAGGGGGAGGTCGCTTCGCTCGGCCAAGAGACGGTTGGCCTCGACAGTGCGCGTGACGTCGGAGGCCTTGATCGAGACGACCACATCGTGGAAGCCGACCTCCGCGAGCAGGCCGATGCTCCGGAAGGCGCTCTCGCACAGGGCCGCCGGGGTGGGGCCGCCGTGGGCTCCCGCGAGGTCCGCCTCGAGCGACCCCGCATTGACCCCAACCCGAATGGGGATGCCACGATCGCGCGCCGCCTCGGCGACGGCGGCCAGTCGGTCCGGCCCGCCGATGTTCCCCGGGTTGATGCGCAGCTTGTCCGCACCGGCTTCGGCCGCGCCGATCGCCAGCCGGTGGTCGAAGTGGATATCGGCCACCAGCGGCAGTGGCGACCGACGCTTGATCTCGGCGAATCCCGTCAGTGCCTTCGCGGTGGGCACCGCCAGCCGCACGAGGTCTGCCCCCGCCGCCCGGGTGGCATCGATCTGCGCGAGCACCTCATTAACGGCGGTCGTCGGGCACTTGGTCATCGACTGCACGGACACAGGCGCCCCGTCGCCGATTTGCACGCCGCCGACCTTCACCGCGCGCGTCGCGCGGCGAGTGCGGCGGCTGGGCGGCGGCGACGAGTGCGTCGCGTGTGGCTTGTCACGGCGAATGGAGCTTGACGAGGTTGAACACATCCTTGAACGTGATCACCAGGAAGAGCACGACGATCAACGCCATGCCGGCGAGCAGCCAGACCATCTCGCGCTGACGGCTGACCCGGCGGCGGACGACGGCTTCGTACAGGCAGAGCGTGAGGCGCCCACCATCGGTGATCGGGATCGGGAGCAGGTTGATGATGGCGAGGTTGACGCTGATGAGGCCGCAGAGCTGCAGGACGGCATCCCAACCCGCTCGGGCGCTCTCGGCCGCCGTGGCGACGATCACGACGGGCCCGCCTACCTCAAGGCCCGCCTTGCGGCGGACAGCATCCCAGATCATCTCGGCAATACCCCGAACCACCCCCATGGACATCCTGAAGCCATCGGAGATCGCTCGTCCCGGAGGGTTCGGCCGGGTGAGGTAACGGATGCCGATCTGACCGATGGTGACCGGCACGTCGTGCGCCTTTCCGTCCGGTCCGGTCACGCGCTTGAACCCCCGGCGCTCGGCCGGCACCACGGTGACCACCAACTCGATGCCGCGCCGTCTGATGGTGAGCTTCACGGGCTGGCCGGGCCGGTCGGCAATGTGGAGGCTCGCGGTGGTCGTCTCCAGGGGCCCGAAACCGACACCCAGCATCTTCGCGAGCGACTCGCGTGGCCGGGGGGTCGGTGGGATGCCCATCTCCTTGGCCGATGTCCTGACCAACCGGTCCTCCCCCTGGGCCGGAGCGACACCGAGATCGAATGACCCGCTTGCCTCCCGGGCGCGCCGGATCAGATCGGCCTCGCTGGCCGTGCCGTCGTCGTTGATGCCGTACAGGAACTCGCCCGGCTCCAGCCCCAGACGCGCCGCGCGCGACCCCGGGGCAACGGTTGCCAGCCTTAGCGACTGCCGGAGCCCGTCCGCAGCGAGGATGACATCCCCAGGTCGCAGCCCGGCGGCTCGAGCCGGTACCGCGCCACTGGCAAGGTGGCCGACCGTGGGCGGCCGCACGGGATCGGTCCCCCATACCAACCCAACAATGGTGAACAGCACCACCGCCAGCAGCCCGTTCATCAGCGACCCGGAGACCAGCACGAGCGCCTGACGGGCGCGAGGCTGGGTGTAGAACCCGCCTTCGACGTTCTCCTGGCCGGGCTCCATGCCGGCGATCTTCACGTAGCCACCGACGATGATGGCGCCGACGCCGTACCGCGTGCTGCGACGTACGAACGACCAGAGGCGGGGAGGGAAGCCGATGAGGAACTCCTCGACCTTCATGCCTGCGAGCCTGGCCGTCACGAAGTGGCCGACCTCGTGCACGAGGATGCAGCTTCCCAGGATGAAGCCGACCGCCAGGATCGTGTTGCCCACCGAACCCAGAGCGCTAATCATGCGAACCTCAACAGGGCGACCGGCCAGACGTGTCGTGCCGTTAGCCGTTCCCCTGACCTTGGCGTTCTCTGTCTGTCCATCGTTGCCCTGCCGCTGGAAGCGGTTTCACAGCCTGTGGCACCGGTGTCCTCGCCGGTGGGGTGAGCGTTCATGAGCGACTGGACGCCGCTGTTTTGGCGGCGGTTGGCGCGGGCCGGTTAGGCAGAGGCAGCGATGAGGCGACCGGGCAAGGCTTGACTCGGCCAGAGCCGTTGAACCAGTCTCACGATGGCCCGGAGGGCATGGCGGGCCTTTAGGCGGCCGCAGGCGGCGTTGGTGACCGACGGGACGGTGATGGCGGCCGTTGAGGCGAGAGGGGCCGCGC
>Ga0315289_10000624_pt1 | contig 54158 bp, 49 predicted proteins | sample YL17G11_40_MG_FD_203452 | JGI IMG/M metagenome (GOLD analysis project Ga0315289, IMG submission 203452) | Sediment microbial communities from Yellowstone Lake, YNP, Wyoming, USA - YL17G11_40 | ecosystem: Environmental > Aquatic > Freshwater > Lake > Sediment | place: USA: Wyoming | collected...
TTGTTCGTGCTGAAAATGTAACCGCTCAATCCAACACTATCCTGCCAAAAGCAACTAAACTGAGTGGCATTGCCTGCAAGAGTCGAATTGTAACCAACCAACCCATATGTGGGTGGCTGGGTGGGGACTGGAGGAAAGTGGAGTTCCCAATTCGAGGGTTCGGAATTGACGATGTATACGTAGTTCGTGGAGCCCTGAATGTAGACCCATCCAGTTTGGTCAATACCGTCTTTTCTTATGTAGGAGCAGTTTCTCGGGACATCGATGATAATTGATGCGGGAGAGAGTCCTTCAGCGGTGAAGATCAAGCTCTCATCAGTCTGAGTTTCTATTGTCATTGATGTTACGATGTTGTCGAAAGCAATGTATCCAGAGTCGATGCTCTTCATAGAGAGTCTGACGACAACAGTAGTGTTGCCGTAGATCTGAGTGTTGAGATCAGTCACATTGATGAGTCTGTCGTGGTAATAGGTCTTCAAAGTGTAGGTGTCGTTGGTGAGCGTGTAGCCGCTTTCAACATAGTTTATCCTCTGGACGCCTTTGAACAAGTCCCAAGTTACGACTGAATCGACGACGTTGTTGTCCATGTCGCGGTGGTCGAAAGTCATCTGGTAGCAGTTGAGGGGGTGATAGTCTGTCCAAGTTAGTATCGTGTCAGAACCGGCCAAGAGCAACGTCCGGTTAAAGCTGACTATTTTGGTTGTTTCGTCGTAACTGAACTGTATGGGAGTGCCGTTAGTGGTGGAAATGCTCTCGGGTCGTCCTGATGTGGAGCAATCGACCTCGAAAAAGTATGTCGGCTTGTCATGTATCCACAATGGCTTTGAGCTTATGGTCATTTGGAGAGGTGAAGAAGACGTGGACGTGATATTGGCTGTGGTGAAACGAACATGGGGGGAACTCGTTTCCACATCTCCGAAGGTTATGGTCGTTCGATGGCCGTTCTGATAGGGTGGAATCCATACCATATAGCCCTGGTCGCCATAGGGCCGGAAGTAGTCTAACATGCCTGTATAGCTGGCGATTCTGGAGCCAGTGAAAAGGTATAGGGCGATTGGCATCGTGCTATTCCCGGAAAAGTCTAGGGTCAGAGTGTCTCCAGAAAAACTTTGTTTTGAGATCGATAGGTTTTCTCTGTTCTGTATGTATCTGGCGATGTATTCGTCGCTGGCTTTGATGGTGAATGGGTACTGGGCGGTTAGATTGCCGACGACCCAAGTGAAGATTTTGTCCCAGTCGGTTGCTGCGTAGCTGCTGGAGGGCTGTTCATGGGTGAAAACCTGTCCCCAGAAAAGGTCAGATAGGCCGTGTTCAAGAACACAAAGCATCTGTTTCGTGGCCTTCGCGACGTCGCTTTCCGCACCCCAAAGATAGTCTTCGTAGTCGTAACTTGCGACACCCACTGGCATGTCAACAGCAGTGCTGAAGATGGTTTTGTCTGCATCAACATAGTCTAGGACGCCGGGGCGCTTCCAGTCTGACTCCCATATCCAGTTGCCGTCGAGTATGCCATTAGAGTACGGAATATGGTAAATCTGGCTAGTATACAGCCATCCTCGTTCTCTAAGAAACGGCAGAGCGTTGGCTCCGCATTGGTAATTGTGGGAAACGTATATGGCCGATGGAGTGATCCCCCAAGATTCATACTGTGAGTCAATCTTGCTGAAATAGCTAGCGAGTGTTGATGCCGAATATTCCGTATCACTTGCCTGATTCCAGTAGATCTGGTTCGAATCTGTCCAAGAGTGAGGAGCAAAGTGGGCGGAACCGTTCAGATAGTAGTTCTTCAATCTGTTTAGGTATGTGGTTCCAAGTCGTACTGCGTCATCTTGGAAAAGGTAGAAATTGCCGAAGAAACCGTACTGAAGTATTTTGTCTATATAGATTGGGGGATCAACGCCGACCGCAACGTCGTCCACTCTATATGATAGAAACGGAGGCATACCCATAAAGGCGAAGGGTTTCTTTGAAGCCCAAACTATGGACCGCCACAACAAACCGTTCATTCCAGACGTAGTCTTGGCGTTCATGCGCTCGCCGTATCCATCGTAACCGGTCTTCATCAGGGATACTCTCCCGGTTGAAAAAGTGGAGAGGACCGTGTTACCGTAACCGGGGGTGTTCACGATTACAGCCGGGTAGTTCCCACCGCTGTACGACATGGTCGCGAGAGCGATTGCCCCTTGACCGGCCGTGACGTTCTGAAAGACTAGATCTGACTCCTTAAACTCGCCGGCCTCGTTCGGGAACAGATAATTCATCTGAGTCCCCGGCCTGTAGATTTCGGTTATGAAATGAGGGTTTGAAGAGATCGTTAAGCCCAGCTTGCTGGTGGTCGCGACCCAATTGTTGACTGTGACATCAAAGAGGCTGGTGTAGTTTGGCCAGATATTTTGGTAGCTCGGAAGATATGAGTCGACCTGAACGAGGCCGACACCATCCTCAGTGACAGCTTGGTAGATCGCCTGCAACTCTGAGGAGTCCAGATGGCCAGAATCACCCAGTTTGAATTGGGCTATAAGGATAACGCTGTAGTTGTCGAGCAAAGCCCGATTAATCGTCGTGGTCGAGACGTCTATCTCCTCGAAGCCCATCTTCCACCACGTAAGCCACTTGCCGACCCCATCCCCGTAGTAATTGTAGTAGTTTTGACTTGGAACGGATTTGTCAACCAACACTAGAATAGAAGAAGAAAATCCCGGCTGGCTACCTGACATCGCAGGAAAAGGAGAAACATGCGAAAGGCTGCATACAACAAAGGAAAAAAGTATCGCTAAAGCAATCAGATTCTTCCTCATTCGTTCAAACCCCCCGTAGCAGAGAGATACGGGTACACTCTCCCCTCCATTGTAGATGGGGACCGCGTTTCTATTATGGATTGTGTTTTAACGCGAGCACGACGTTGGACACTCTTCATGATGTCCCCGCACTCAATATTCTCAGAGGTTTGACGGAGACAGCTATCAATCGACCGCCTTAAGTAACGAGCTCGCTCGCAGCGCACTATAGGCGGGGTGGGAGGGAGTAGTCAGGATAGTATATATACTATCTGCACGGGATTTCAAAAGCGACCTCGCACTCAGCGCGCGCGGCAGTGCCTATTCAAGCCTAGATGTCTGGAGTGTATGTGACGTAAATGCTGGCTACTCTATTGGCGTAGGATGGCCCGTACATGCCGTTGAACGCAGCCGGCACGCTCGGATAGCTCCAGCCCCACGCAACAGCCTGTTGATTAGTCTCACCTGCATCATAGACAAATTGTGACTCAACAGACGTGAATATCGTGAACCAATAGTATTTTCCTGCCTGAAGCTTGTAATTGATCGAAAAGTTTTGCCATGCCCAGCCAGTGGACAAAGATGTCTGGTTGCTCTCAAAGAGCAAGTTTCCAGCCTGGCCAGCATTGTCGGAGTAGACCACAATTTTCGCAAATCCAGATTGATATCTTGCTCTGACATAAGCTGAAACCATAGTTGCTGTGCCGTCAGTAGGAGCTTGGAACCTGCATGCAACAACATATCCAACGGGGAGAGTGTTTGTGCTTGCGCCAACGGTTGTCTTTCCAAATACAGCGGGGGCCGAGCTAGTAAAACTAGCAGTAACAGAAACAGGCCCGTTCATAGTGACAGTCGTGTTAACTGAGCCTGAAGCACCTCCGCTCCAACCCGCAAAAGTCCAACCAACAGCATTAATCGCGTTGATATCCACAACCGTACCAGAAGCAAACGTCTGATTGCCTGGAACAACGCTCCCTTGACCAATCGTATACATAGTCAGCGCATACTGATCCTGAATGAAAGTAGCAGTAACAGCCATGTTTCCAGTAACCGTCACCGAACGAGTGGAACCAGTACCGGAACCATCACCACTCCAACCGCTAAATGTGTAACCAAGATTAGGAGACTCTGTCAAAACAACCAAGTCACCATAATGATACGGGCTAGAAACGTTAGGAGTCACCGTACCAGCAGCAGAAGAAGGAAGCACCGTGACCGAAACAGTATACGTGTTCTGAATGAAAGTAGCAGTAACCGTCAGGTTACCCGTAACCGTCAGATCAGCAGGATTAGCTGAACCACTCAAAGCACCACTCCAACCACTGAAACTCCAACCAGCAACCGGAGTAGCCGTCAGCCTGACAACGTCACCCAAATGATACGAAGCCTGATCGGGACTCTTGGCAACAGAGCCGCTACCCACCGTGTAAACCGCCAAACTGTACATGTTGTTGTCCACTGGCAGTTCATATGTGGCATAGATGCTTACGACGTAGTTGGAGTATGCTGGCCCATATATTCCATTAAAACTAGTAGGGACAGTGGGGTAAGTCCATCCCCAAGCATAAGCTTCCTGGCCTGTCTGACCAGCTGCATAAGTAAACTGATATTCTATAGACGCAAAGACTGCGAACCAATAGTAACTTCCCGATTGAATCTGGTAGTTTGCCGAGAAGTTGTGCCAAGTCCAGCTCGACGACAAAGTGATCTGCCCACTTTCGAAAAGCAAGGTTCCAACTTTACCGCTCACGTCGGAATAAATCATCGCCTTCGCAAGCCCTGATCCATACCTACCTCTGACATAGGCTGAAATTTGAATCGCCGTGCCATTCGCAGGAGCTTGGAACCTGCACGCGACAACATAGCCCACCGGCAAAGTATCTTGACTTCCACCAATGGTATCCTTCCCAAAAACTGAGGGCCTAATTGTGGCAGAGGTTGTCAATGTCTGTGTTCCAGTGTTGTTCCAGTTGTTGTCAGTATCGTTGCAGTACCACCTGAAACCGACAACCGCTCCGACCGTGCTATTCAAGGTTTTTGTAACGTTTGACCATGCGGACAATCCATTGATCGCAGTCCTTGTATCGTTGACCCAAGGTCCAGTGTTGTTCGTGCTGAAAATGTAACCGCTCAATCCAACACTATCCTGCCAAAAGCAACTAAACTGAGTGGCATTGCCTGCAAGAGTCGAATTGTAACCAACATTACTGTATACAGGCGGTTGGCCAGGAGTTGTTACAAGATATCGCAGACCTGTTGTGCTCCACTGATCTTGTGAATCATTGCACCACCATTGGAACTCCACTCTCACCCCAGCCGCATTGGCCAAGGTCTTGGTCTTGTTGGCCCAACTCTGCAACCCAGAAAGCGCTGAGAATGTATCGTTCACCCAAACGCCAGTCACGTTTGTTCCGAAAATGTAACCGCTCAACGCTTGATCGTCTGTCCAGAAGGAACTGAAAACGCATGGACGATTCTGCTCTGTCGTGCCATAACTGACATTTGAAAACTGCGGTTTGGACGAATAGATTGTCGTCAGTGTCAGAATTCCCGTATCATTCAGGTTGTTACTTGAATCGAAGCAATACCAGCGGTAGCCAACTACACTTCCAACGGTAACATTCAGAATCTTTGTCTTGTTTGCCCAGCCTGCCAAGCCACTCAAACCTTCAAATGTGTCATTCACCCAGACCCCTGAATTGTTGGTACTAAAAATGTATCCAGATAGGCCACCGTTGTCTTGCCAGTAGCAACTGAATTGGCAAGGGTTTGAGGCCACAGTGGTGTTCGTTCCTAAGTTGCTGTACGATGGAGGTTGAACGTCTCCCCAAATCGTCGTTAAAGTGAGTATTCTCGTGTCGTTCCAGTTGTTGCTTGTGTCATTGCAGTACCATTTGTACCCTATTACTAGGTCTCCTTGGCTGTTCAACGTCTTGGTTATGTTTGCCCAAGCTGAGTAGTCAGTCAAGCTCACCCATGTATCGTTGATCCATGTTCCCGTATTGTTCGTTCCGAAAATGTAACCGCTCAATCCGCTGTTATCCTGCCACAGAGAATAGAATTGGCATGGACTCTTGGCCAAAGTAGTATTGTACCCAACTTTGCTGTACGATGGAGGCTGACTGTCTACAAGTGGCCAGCTTAGAACAAGTCTTTTCACGCTTGAAGACACAGTATTGAAGCTGACTATTCTGGTTGACCCGTCATAGCTGAAGCTTACAGGCGAACTGTTAACGGTTACGTTTTCGGGTGCTCCCTTGTCTCTGACAAATATCCATACAGTTTTCTGTCCGTTTGTAAGGTTCATTATGTACGTTGTCAACTGATTTGACGAGTAACTGGAATTCATCACGACGTATCCTCTCATCGATTCGAAGCCGAAAGAAGAGTTACCCAGTGCATAATTGGAGAAGGCTCTTTCATATGTGAGAGGTTGTTTTGTGAAGAACGGGGTGATGCCTGTTACGTTGCCAGGATGCCCCCACAATGTGAAGTTGTAGCTGTAGCTTGTTCCTGCAGGGTCGGTATGAGGAGTTGAATAGTTGAAAAGACGTATTTCAAGTCTGTCTGAATATTGCTGTATGGTACCGTTATCAACTTTGACATATAGTCCAGACCAGCCGAAGAGCGGATCAATGAACCTGACGTCATACTCCGTAGCAGAGATCTTGACGCAGGCATTTACATTGTTAAAATACAACGTGAAGGAACTGTCCAGGCATTGGCGGGCAGATTTTAGAGTCGCATTTCCATAGAACAAAAGTTTGTCACTGTCTCTGAAGGCTTCGACATTGGAATAGGCCGTTACATATCCTTTATCCCAACCCACCATACCGATATCGGAATCCGCACCTGGGATCGTTTCATTGATAGATACACTGACTGTTTGATCGTCTAGCTCCAGTGTTTGACTTGTGCTAGATCTGAAGTACCATTTGCTGTATAGAGGGACTTTGTAGTAACTCTCTTTAAGGAAATCATCTGATGTAAGTGGCAGTTGATCCATATAGGGGATGAAGTAGGTCCTCGGCTGTAGCGATATCGTCGTTGCCGTGTATATGGTGTGGCCACACAGACCTACCGGAAAGTCGCCATATTCAGGTGAGAAATTCCTGAATCCTTGAGGTGCCGCAGAATATATGCTTGGGTCGGCGTCTGCCTTAACGTCAGCCGCGCCATTGTACAGATTTTTTGAGTAGTCAATTATATTGCCTGTTTGATTGGGTGGACCGGAGTGCAAGAAAACCAGATAGTCAAGCCCCATTGTCGTGTTCTGCCGCCAATACCTGCGGCCTCCATCGGTTTCGCCTCCCAAATCAACCTGCAATTCTGTGTAAGTCGGTTGCAGTTCGAATCCCCATATATGGGTATCCTTCCTGATGTTAGAGGTGGCGTCGAGATAGATGAATCCTACAGTCGCGTCAATGGAGTTGGCGTAGGCTGCTATGAATGGATAACCAACTGCAGATCCTGCGTCTAACGCTGAAAACATGGGTTCGGTGTAGCGATAGGGAGTGCCTGTGTAATTCCAGTTCACAATTTGGCCAGTGTAATCTGTCCACCAGAATTTATTGAAGTTCTTGCTCAACATATTGCACGTTTGAGAGTTCATGGAGAGCATATCTTGGTTCAACGTTCTTTCGATGTGAACCCAGACGTACGGCCTATCGCTCCAGAAGCCGTAGTAGAGCGTGTTATTCATTCTGGAATCTGACCAAGTGAACTTCACCAGACTGAAGTCGGACCCATTTCTTAAGATGGTCTGGATGGCATCTCCACTCGAACTCGTTACTCTGTCATAATTTATATTGTCCTCATACTCCCAATAGACCACAGAAAATCCCCCTTCTTCAGGTTTCAAGTCGTGCCCATAATTCGAGTGGATTCTCAGTTGTTCACCTTCACCCAAACCCTGAATTCCAGGATATCGCTCATCCCAGTACCACAAATATCCAGCTGCGGAACTGTTTACGAAATAACTGTATGATCTTGAACTGTCCTTGAAGATATAAGCGCCCACTCCTGAATAACTGGATGCACCAGCGAGTTGGGGAATGATACTTAGCCTCGAGTCCAGCATCCCTACAAGATTCAACGCCAGCAGTAGCAAAACGATGCATCCAAGAAGGCGTCTTGAATTGTCTTTGAGTCTGATCTCACATCTCTCCCTTTTTCTCTTCTCAGACGTGCGCGTACAACATATAGATTCGTGGGAATTTAAAAAGCATTATGGGGTTTTGTTCTAGAAGAACATACAGTGTTCTGGCTACTGTGTATTTTCTATGAGTAGTCCGTTAGCGCGCGTTGCGAGAAAGATGGCTTCCAAGTCCTTGAGACCATCTTCTCCTGACGGTGAAGGCTTTAAGTTATGAATGATGCAGTTCACAAAGTACTGCAACTCAGCGAAATAGCGCGCGCCCATGGAATTCTGATTTACTTGTCGCGAGCATTTGCGTGGCTGCGAGCGCGCGCTCGCTTCCTCAAAACGGCCATGATCTAACAAGATATGATGCTGCCATAATGCACGCGCAGTTGCTCGCAATATTGCGTCCTAATCAAGTATCTAGCGGGTGCGGATATTGGTAGGGCACGTAGCCAGGTTTTGGATACAGAAAATACGTGGAGTTTTCCACATGTCCACTAGTTTCCTTATCTATGTATGCCCCGTCATAGATATTATTCCACATATAGAGGCTTTGCACTTTGCATTTCGGGATAGCTGCGTTTCCATCATCCGCAGACAAGCAGACTGCATAAGCATAGTTGACACATGTGTTGTTGAAGAACACGCCTCCACCGCCCCTCATTCTTAGTGCCTTTGCATAATCATACATATCTGGATAGTTGGGATCCTTCGCGGGATTCAAGAACGTGTTATTGTAGACTTCCATATATCTGCCGCCATATACACCGTCAGGATACGCTCCATGAACGTCGCAGTGACCGGAGCCGTAGTAGACATGCATGTCTGTGAAAATGTTGTATCTGGCTACGTAAGCTCCAGTAGCATACGCGGATATCGAATGTCTGCAACCTTGGAAGTAACAATTTTCGACATAAGTAACATTCGCATAGGTGCCTAGAACGCCATCTAAGCTCGGTGCCCATATTTTTGCTTCATCCGAACGGTCATAGGTTCTTTCAACGCCGACGCCATATCCGAACCCTGTGCCCGCGGTTTCTGCTCCGGGTTTGTAGATTTCATAGAAACCACAGTGATCAACCACTCCTTGACAAGTAAGTGAGACCACGGAATTGAACACTCCAACACCGCATGAACCCATATAATGAAATGAACAGTTGTCGACTCTGAAATCCTTTGCATTGTCAAGAAATATTCCTGTATCTCCGGTGCTAGCGGCCGCCGCACCCGTACGTCCGATGAACGTGATTCCACTGATTCTAACGCGTCGCTGATTTGAGCCGTCAACATTGAACATAGTCGTGGCATCATAAGTGGCGCTGGCACTCAAAGTAAGGTTGGTGAGGAATTTGCCGGCGCCAAAAACATTGACACCCCCATGGATATTTACCATATTCGTCGGAGTGGCATCAAACAGCCAATTGCCTGCAGGGATGTATACAGTCCCTCCCCCTGCTGATTCAATCTGACTCACGGCCGACTGAATATCTGCCACTGAACCACTCCTTGCAGTCACACTATTCGCACGCACAATTCCACTGCTTGGTATAGTGATGGACGACATTGAATTTGCCGCCCAAGCGACCATGATAATCACCGCCAAAATTGGTACGGAGGTCAGTCCCAACTTCAGTTTTTGCATATTGCACCTACCCTTAACCGTGTTTCACGTGCAAATTATAATTATCGGAAGTCTTAATAAACGTTATGAAGCTCCCATGAATCAGACTTTGATGTTGGCTCCCCCGCGCACCACAGCGTGTTGCTCGTGCTAGGAACGTCGGAAGGCGTGGCTCCTGAATGTGCACCATCATATCGGTACATTGGCCAAGGATTAGTAATAAACGTTTTTGTCAATACGTTCAACACAAATACTCAACGCGCGCTACACTCAATTTCCTCACACTTATTATTGTGAAGAAGAAAAGTTTCACCTACTATCAACTGTCGTACGTATAGCATTGACGCATCGAAACCGCGCGTTTCTCACGAAAGTCTGTCTGCCTTAAGGAAAGGAAAAATCGCCTTAAATTCTTTCAATTCCTAAGCGTCAAGCTACATGCCACCCAATCTTTTTCATGGCACATATTAATCAAGTGACTTAAAGGAATATTGGTTTGAACATCGTGATAGTCTAGAGTTGATTTCTTCAATTGCGAGTAATCAAGACTCATACAATCAAGATCTGACGATATGACAAACAGACTCGAAAGTCCAGGGATATTTAAGAAATCCGGCAAATGTACATCTTTGAAGCCAAGAAGCACGAGACCTCCCAGCTTCTTGCCATCCATGAATATGAATGGGTTGGCTGAAAGGAAATCTTTCACAGCTTCATTCATGTTGGAAAACCTTATCCCGTAAACCTTAGCATAATATTCCTTAGCTGGCCTTATCTGCATGCCCCATTCTTTTTTGTATTGAAATAATCCATCCTGTATGAAGGCAGGGGCGTCACCAAAATCCACACTCGTATATCCTTTTTGCATGCCTGAAACAATAGTAAAGTAGGTTGTTGCATAACTGCCCAACGTTATTTGTTTATCAGTGTTTTTGACGGCAATAAGAGGCTGATAAAGTTCTTTTCCACGAGGAACAAGCAGGACGCCAGCAACATTTTTTTGATCTCGTTTTATAAGCATAAGTTCGCCTTTTGAAAATAGTCTTTTGCATTCAGAGAAACTCACTGGTCGCGCTGATCTACCGTGCCTTGCGAACATATGGGGTAAGTACATTTCGTAATAGAATAAACGCAGTTTCGCAGGACTCTTAGTGATTTCAAACGAATAGCCTGCTTTGACTACTTTTTTTATTCTTCGAATCTTGCTGCCAGCCATCCTACTCTGAATGGTCTCCAAAGAGCCAGTAATGTCCAATACAAAGTTGATTTGGGGCAAGACAAGAAAACCGCTATCGAGAAGAAAATTCGAGGATGACCAGTCAGCTTCAACAATTGTCAAATCGTCAGTTGTTTTTTCAGCAAATGAACAAATATCACCAAGAGTTCGTTTTCCCAGAAACTCAACCTTTGGTTCATCGACGTAGATAAGCTTTGAAAAATACGCAACACTCTGTTTTCCGCCAAAAACAATTGTAGAAAGCTCAGATTTCGAAGGTTTCGTTGTGCCTTCTAATCGGTACACTTCCAAACGGAATATTCTTGGGCGAATAGAATCGAACAAACTAATGCTAAGGATGCGCCAAACGATGTCGCCGAAAATTGTCATGGGAATCAAATCCTAGAACTAATTATCGACTGGAATTCTGAAGATCCCGGATGCGCTGAGATTTACTTAACAATACATCCATGCCGGGCATTCTTCGCATATTGGTAAGTACGGCCGTGAATGCGATTTGATTTGTCTCCTAAACTGCTTGAATTTGGCTGAACGCCACACCTTATCCATCGTATCGGTTCGCAAGTCTCCTAATTGATATTTGCTATATTCCGACCTGGACGTAGCTTGCATCATAACACCACACGGCAAGACTTTGCCATCAAATGTTATGTAACATCCTGCGATTCCGTCACATTGAAAGGTCCTGCTCAATTCGCACGGATCAATGATTATTCTGCTTTCTCTGAAGTCTTCCATATTCAGGAAAACCGACGGATCGTGTATATAGTCTCCTTCCTCACCAAATAGCTTTCCAAAGTTTATGCCATCAACTCCCAAGGAATCTGCGAGTTTCACGAGTTGCTGAATTTCCCCGAAATTCCGTTTCGAAATCGTGGACTTAAAAAAGAAAACCGGCTTCTTAGCCTTAACCTCCTTTTTTGTTCTAACAAAGAGTTTCACATTGTCGATTACTTTCTCGAAGCAGGCACCAGTTCGTATTTTTTCGAAAGTACTTTTCATCGCACTGTCGAAAGAAACAAATAGAAAATCGAGTCCAGAATCAATCAACGCAAGTGATTTGTCCCGATCGAGTTGAGCAAAATTACTGATCAGACTCACCTTGAGCCCGTTTTCTTTAGCAGATCTGATCATGGAATATACTTGAGGGTTTAGCAGAGGTTCGCCAAGGCCAACAAGAGTGACATGCCGAGTTGGATATCCCAACTTGGTAACAATTGAGTTGAAAAGATCAAGTGACATGTCAGAGTTAACTGCCCCAGCTTGTTCCTTAGACCTCGCGCACATTTCACATCTGAGGTTACATTTTGTGGTGATTTCCATCTGAACAGCATAAGGAAGCCCAAAAAATGGAACATTGACAGCATACCTCCGTAGCAATGTGGAAGCATGCTCCAGAACATTTCGAACGCGCATTCCTAATTCACCATCTCACTTTGTTTTGTATAGGCTCGGGAGATCTCGGTCGAATTGTATTTTGAGATTTTCTCAAAACATGCAGCCGACCTTTTTTGCAAGAAATCAGAATCCTATTTTGTGCACAGATTTTCCGATCTTCTCGTAAGGAGTTAAGACAAACTTCTTGAAGTTGGGCATGTAGACTTTGTGATAGATATGATATTTTTTCAGTTGACCATTCCATTCCCTCTTCCATCTCCACAAGCTCCAGCCAGGCGAGTTTTCAGTAGGCAGAGGTTCATAAACATGTCCCATATGATACCAGGAAAACCCATCACCGCAAGCCCACTCCATCGCCTTCCAATGCAGTAGATCATTAGGTCTAACTTGCCAAACATCCTTGTGAGAACCAGCAGCCAACGCAAAAGCAGTATCTCCATGAACAACAACAAAGACACCAGCAACTGGCTGACCATTAAAAACAGTAAGAAAAACCCTCACTTTGTCTCTTGCTCCAAAAACTCTAAGGTAAGAGTTAAAGTAATTGAAAGAGTATGACATAAACCCAACTCTCTCACTCGAAGCATCATACATCTCATAAAAAGAGACGAGAGCATCGTAACTTTTCAATTGTACTACTTCAGCACCTTGCTCTTGGGCTTTCTTAATATTCCGCCTCTTGTTGTGCGCGATGCTCTTCCAAAGTCCTTCTGCATCCTTCTGAAGACCAACTTTGTAAGAGTGAACAACATCGGAGACGGCGTAGCCCATACTCTCTAAAACTTGATCCCTTTCAGGCCGAAAAACAAAACCCTCCGAAACTCTGTTCTTAATCGAACTCTTTTCCAAAGATGACAGCAACTTTCTCAAAATATGTTCCTCGTCTTTTGGACTTACAACAGGGCCGAACCCATAACCACCACCAGCGTTTAGGCGAACCCCGAATCCCAACTTCCTATGAAATATAGCTTGAACCAAACCCACAACACTACCTCTATCCGATGCTAAAAGCCTTATAACCCTGTTATGCTGGTTAGACATTTTCATCACCTCGCCATAATCAAATGACTGCTGAAGATTGCCAGAAATAAACTTCTCCAAAAACGATTCCCATTCTCCACGAGAAGTATTATCCGCAATTCTAAATTCACTCATATCTTAGCCTCCAAGCGCGCGCTTCTTTGCTACACCAAAACTTTCTTCAAAGGTCAAATTTATACTTCCTTTCATCTTAGAGTTTTCTTGCAGTAATGCTTACGTACCTACCAAGCTTTTTGGAAAGTGGAAGCATTCCGATAATGAGGTTGCTCCTTGTCAACAACTGTTGCAGCCAGCCCCCAGTGGGATCGGGATAAATCCAATGATAAGAGTACGCCGAAATGATTTTGAAGGACTTAGCTTCGAGAAAACTAGAGAGCTGTGACACTCGAAACCCCGTGGGATAGTGAATATCGGCTTTTGCGTAGTCAAGCACGTCAATATGCACACTTTGCGTGAATTCCTTAAGTCGAAGAATGTGTAGGTGCTGTCCGAGTCCAATCGATTTGCGAATTATAGCATTGTCAAGAAAATCGAAGAATCGTCTTATCCGCTGAGCGTTTGGCTCGCGAGTGGCATAAAGGAAGCCGCCTTTCTTAAGAAGCCGAGACATCTCCGTTATCGCACGAAAGGGCTTCGGCAAATGATGCAAAACAGAAGAAACAGAAACAAGATCAGCAATCTCGCTTCTGAGGGGCAAAAATTCCGCATCGCAAATTACTAAATTCAATTGATTAGCGTGTCCATACCTGTTCCTGACGGTTCTGAGCATTTGCTTTGAAATGTCCATTGATACGACGATCTTGTACATAGGCAGCTCAAAACCCGTGACGAATCCGGTTCCACACCCAACATCAACACACATATCCCGAGTGCCTGAATTCTCAGCTATGAAGTCTAAACTTTTCAAAACCTCAGCTTTTTCATAAACACTTGAACCTTCAGGATGCGCACGCTCAAAAATCTGAGCTTCAACATTATGATGCCGAATGTTGGCTTTCTTCACTTCAACGTCTTCAAAAAGCCGTTCATCCGCCATATGTTAACCCTCAAAAAACCAAGCTATGCTTGCTCTAGTCCATCATATCCATGATTCCAGACAGGCTCTCTAGAGAACGGTCATTCAAATCAGGAAGACCTACAGTCGCCCTCAAGCAATGGCCGATTACAGGCAGGTTGCGAAGGTTCTTCACAATAATCTCTTTTTCCAGAAGCCTTCCATAAATCTGATCAGCGTTTTTATGAGGATTAAAGGTAACAAAATTAGCCTCCGAATCAAACACCTTGATACCCTCAATCGAATTTAGCCCTTTAATCAGTCTCCTGCGCTCATCCCTTATCATCTTGGAGCATTCTCTAATCATAGCAACATGTTTCAACAGTTTCACGACGAATTTAGAAGTAATAGTATTAACCGTATACGGCATGATGTTCGAAACAGGCAAAGCCAAATTTGGATTAGCCACTGCCTAGCGCGCGCTTCCTAGTCGCCAAGATAACCGTACCACGCTCAACAAATAATACAGAATAATCCTTGTTTGCGATCGCTTCAGCACGAACATCATCATCGATTCGCTCTCTCCATAATCGCTTTCATTCACTCCTCAGCTCTTCAACTTTGCGCGCGCGTTTGACGCATCGATCATCGTTTCTTTCAACAGAATTGCCCCGCTTGGATCACATTTCTTTGATAAGAAATTGCATTTTCAGCTGAAGCCTTTGTAGTTGTACAGCATTTACGCGCGCTCTGGTTTGTGGAACATCTCGTTATCGTATGCCATGGATATTGCTTCTAAGTCTCTTAGACCTTCCTCTCCTGAGGGAGAAGGACTAACGTCGTGGGCTAAGCAGTCTGCAAAATAATTGAGTTCGTCGAAGTGCGGTTTGTGGAAATCGGAGTAGCCTCTGGTGAACATTTGAACTGCAGTCTTAAAGGCGTTCCCCGGTTTGTGCTCTCTGATAGCCTTACCGACAGTTCCATACATTTCAACTTTCAGCTGATAGCCTTGAAGAAACCAGCCAACATTCATTACCGCTCTCGTTCCAGACTTGAATTTGGCTAGACAGGTTGCACTGTCTTCGAAGTCTAGGTTGAACCGGTATCCTAGGCAGCTTTTGATGCTGGTGATTTCTCCGAAATACCATTGAAGAAGATTTATTATGTGGCAGCCCAAATCAATGAGAGCTCCACCGCCAGTCAATTCTTTGTTGAACCACCATTCTGGTACAGGTACGGGAGCGTAACCTTCTGCTCGATGAAAGAATGGCCCAGAGCTTATGTAAGCGGCTTGAGCGATTTCCACGTCGCCCAATGTGCCATCATTGAGTTCGCGCTTGAGACTTCGAAATTTCTCATTGAATCTCAATGGATAACCAATCATCAATTTAACTGAATTCTTTCTTGCAGCAGATACGATTTGGCCTGCCTCTTGAACGTTTCTTGCTATCGGTTTTTCGAGGAAAATGTGTTTCTTTGCTTCTGCAGCTTGCGTTCCGCATTGAAGGTGAAGATGCGTTGGCAGCGCTACTACGACAGCATCTATGCTAGGATTTCTAAGAAGGTCTTCATAATTCTTGAAAACTGTTTTGACTCCTGCCTTTTTGGCCTTGTTCAACGCCTTGGCAGAGATGTCAGCGACTGCAGCAATCTCGGCGTTGGCAAGTCTCAGGCCATGTCCGAGATGAATTTGGCCAACGTATCCCAGACCGATTATCCCTAGTCGAACAGATTTTACCGATACCATTCTCCTTAGCCTCAAGTCTATTCTAGTCCCAACTTCTGTCCAAGTTTCAAGCGAAGAATAAGCTTGTAAGCATTACCCATCAATTTTCTTTGCAGGTTTTTTCTGGGATACCCTTTTTCAAAATAGTCTGAGAGCAATCCTCTTTTGACGTAGTGACTTGTTCCGAGTCCTTCTTTTTGTGCTAGTTGAAGATATTTTATGCTTCGTGGGTTCAAGCCAGCAATCTTCGCTGCTGCAGCATCAGTTGCCACTGGATCTCTGCTAGTCATCACGAGGCCTAGTCTGCGCGGTTGGATGCCCGAAACAATGTTCCCATCTACAACGCAAAGGTCAAATCGCATTGCCTTGTTAGCTGCGACGATAGCCTCGCCAAGTAGCGGATGATATCTGGACTTTCTTGGGAATGGTATGCAACCGAAGATGTTTTTCAGGGCGCAGGTTAATTTGATGGGATCCCTCATGTACTTGATCTTGGGCATGTTTATTTTGAGGTCTGCCTGCAGTATTGTCTTCGCAACGGGCAGTTTGAAGGACTGTTTCCCCGCTTTCACTTGAACAGTTTCAAAGAAATCTTCAGACAGGTTGACTAGTCTGACGTTGTGGTCCTTGGCTAGTTGTTCATATCCAAGCATTCTGAAAACATATTTGCATCTCATGGCTGAAGCATCTGATTCTACGATAGAAATCTCCACATTCGGTGATGTCTTGTTGCGGATCACATCAATCAAGGTGCCTACGAATCTTGGATCTGTAGTTTGACCTGTGGAATAATCCCAATAATAGCACATGTTAGGCTTAATAACAACATTTTCCAGATTATGTGGGAAATTGAAATGAATTAGATCCAGAGAATTTAGTATGGCTTGTCGCAGTTGATTTTGGCTCTCAAGTTTAACAAAACTCACTGAACTCAAATTACCACTCTCAGTAAATGCTTGTTTAATCATCGAGCGTGGTTTTATAAATTTCACGAAGCCTTTTTACGAGGACTTCTATCGAGGGATTTTCTGTTACCATTTTTTCTGCCTTGCCAGCGCCCGCTAATCTTATTCTGACATATTTATTCTCTGGTAGATAGTCCTATTGCTTCTGTCAAATTTCAAAGAGTTATTCACGGGAACAAGTATTCCATTCTCATCATTCTTGACGACTTCTGGAATACCTCCAAGGTGGGTTGATGCCACGGGGGTTTCGCATGACATTGCTTCTAGAGCCACAATTCCAAAAGGTTCAAGAAACGAAGGTAAGACAAAAATCGACGCGCGCGAGACACGGCAAGCGCTAAGGTGAATGTGTATAGATTTCACTGCCGCCATTAGCATACACTACGTTCAAATCACCAAAAACAGAGGAAAGCTCGCTAGTATTCCACAAAAGCCCTCCAGACGGAATCACACCCGCAACAACGTTTAATGTACTCAGATAGACAACGCCGTTATCCGCCACTATCGTAGTATTAGATAACCCATTAACATAGCCAATGTAGATGTGGCCATAGATGGTCAGTACAGAACTGTCCGCGCTAAGATCTGCATACAACTCCGAATTATTGACATCAACGTTTCTTGATAACCATTGTGCTCCATATACGCTGTACGCGTCTGCATATCCATAGTGACCATATAATCTAAGAGCATTCATCCTATATCCGCTAAGAGGTATCGACCAACTATCGCTTCCAGTTACCTCAAACACAAATTCTGTTTGAAAAAGAAAGAAAGGTACTAGCACAATCAACAATAAAGCGGAAACAGCAAGTTCCTTTTCTCGCTTAGACAACAGCCTAACGATGAACCCGGCACCCATAACGCAGAAAGGAGCTAGGAAAAATAGGAGTATATGGTAAAACCTCGTCATATCAAGCGTATTCGCCAGCCCTGGGACTACTATAACCATAGCTAAAAACGCCATGGCAATGAAGCCAAGAATGAAGTACTCATTTTCAATGCGAATCCTCCTGTGCACGCGCGCGCTGACCAAACCAATGAAGCCAACGACAATAAGACCTTGCGTAATGTACGCAAAATACCTGCTGACAGTGTTCCAAATGGATGGTGATTCAGCAAGTCCCAAACCTGTCAATACAGTTTGTCCTCGTGATGCGGGATTGAAAAAGTCACCTAGATGCCCATAGACAGTGTTTCCAAACTCTAAAAAGCTGTTAAAAGTGGCTGAACCAGAAGTGTAAATGTACCAAGTAAACATTACTGCAAAAAAGAAAACAACCATACTGACTGTTATTTTCTTGCTTGGACGTTTCAAGACAATCAGCGAAACTACAGTGACAGAAATGAAGAGTAGGAAAATCTCAGCGAGTGCATAATGTGAAGTTACTAAACCAAAGCTGAAAATCATGAAACACATCATCTTATTAACCGGCTTCATCTTCTCATTCAATATGACAAGAAATAGCAGAACGAAGAACAATTCTGCAATTATCTGCCTGTTTAATCCTAGCATTTCGGTAAAGAATGTTTCCTGTGCAATAAACAGAAAAGCCGAAATGAAAGCGTATTTTTTACCTACATATGTCTGCCAGATTTGGTATAAACCTAAGGGCACGAAAGCAAAGATCAGTGGAAATAGTAGTTTGAACATCCATGTTGAGTCCATTTTCAATAGGGTCGAGTAAACTGTGGGAAGAATGTTGATAGCTAACATTGCATTCATCCTGCCATATTCTGACCCGAGGGTCGACCCTGCGGTCGATAAAAATGGAAGAATTGAACTCCAATGCGCATTGTATTCGGTAGTTCTAAAGAGAAAATATTCAATAGGGACATCTGAGCCGAAGGGAACGATGTAGTTGGAAATGAGTGAAGCGTGGTAAAGAATAGCGATAGCAATCATAAGCAAAGCGAAAGGATAGAGTTTTGAAGGCAACAATTTGGTGGACATAACACCGACGACGAATAGTAACGAGATTGCTATTATCATAAAGAGAAGAAGTAAATTGTTTTGATAGGCATTTACATACATTGCTCCGACAATGCTCAAAATCGGAAGGAACAAAAACGGTAATGCAAAGGGAGACATCTTAATAGGTTCATTACCTAGAATTTTCACACCTTCGCTTTTTAAATAGATCAGAACTCCACCTACGAGGGTGAAACTGTTCAAAACTATCATTAAAGGTACTACTGAAAGCGGTTGCGAAACACCAGATAACAAAAACAGTTCGTTTATTAAAAGCCCAGAAATCATCAGAAAAGCAATACTAAAACCAGCTGAGAAAAGAACTGTTTCCCAGCCATCTAACTCATCAAATTTCAACAACTTGACAATAACGAAGCCTGGAACGAAAGTTAAGTAAAGAAGTCCAATAACTTGCTTGGCAACTGGAACGTCAGAGAGCATTGTGACATCGAATGTAACTTGCAAAAACAGTGCGAACAGTAAGAAACATTTTGATTTCCACTTTACGTCAAACATGGACTTCATCGGCAAAATCTTCACGCTCACACTAAGAAGTGTACAATACTAATGTTGGTTATCATTCAACAAGTTCTTAGGAACTCTGCTTCGGATAATCTTGCCAGTTCATAAGCCGTTAAGAATTTTGCTCCATTTCGTTTGGCATATTTAACTATCTCGTCAAGCATTTTCATACAATTAGTAGTGTTTCGATAATACCAGACCCGGCCACTTGTACTCGGGACCACATCTTTGGGATGAACATAGAATACTGCCGGTGTTTTAGATATGAAATTCAATTTTACTCCAATTTTGCTCCATCTTAAACCAAAAATCTTCATCCATGCTCCACCCAACGGAAAAGGCAAAAAGGGGTTAACTGAGACTGGAATTTCAAGCAAACCACAATGTTCATTCGTCTTAGGAACTGGAAGGAGGGACGGCTTTGCTGGGAAAAATATTCTGTGGCTTCCGTAAAAAGGAGAGCATACAACCGAGGAATCGTAGATATAACCGTTTTTCTGCAAAGCTATCCAGCAATTTCTATTGATCCTAAACAGGGGTGCGCGAAAACCCACAGGTCTTAATCCAGTTGTGGATTGGATTATCTCCGTGGCGGTTCTTATCATTCGAATTTGTTTGTTGACGTTTAAGGTTGCTTCCCATGGATCATGTTTCAGTCCATGGCAAGATATTTCATGCCCTCGCTTAACAATTTCCTCCATAATTGCTGGAAATTTTTCAGCGACCACTGCTGGTACGAAAAATGTCGCTTTAATTGCATATTCATCAAGAAGCTTTAGAAGGGAAATGACTCCATCCTCGATTATGAAGTTAGGTATAAATGACATGGGAGGGTCCACGTCAACTGTCATGATGAAATACGGGTTCATGGACAAGTTCATCTACAATAGGTGTATAACGTAGCGTGCGCGCGTGTTCTAATTGTTCAGTGAAACGGGCTTCTTCTGATCAAGTGAGTTCTGTATGCATTCGAGCAGTCTGATGGTGTTCTTGCCTTGTTCAGGTGGAACCGGTGAGGGTTGATCCTTGATGATGGTCTCAATATATGTGCTGATTAGGTTGAGTGTGGGCAGAAGTTTTCTCTTCTTGAAGTAGCTAGTGCCGAATCTTGCCCATTTTTGCAGTATTCGCTTTTGATCTTCGTAGTAGTTTCGAATTACGCCGCCAACGTTGAAAACGGGTGTTGCAGATTTTTCCAAGAAATAGTCAAAGTCACGGTATATCTGCAGACGTTGGCCACTCGAATCCCGCAATTCATAGATTATGTCAGTCTCTGTTGACACCCATGAAAGTTCAATCAGTCCGAATCTTTGACTCGTCGTTCGCAAGAGAACCGCAAAATCGTCATAAACCGGATACTTGACTTTTCCGCCCACAGCATAGACTTCGGTGATGTCAGGCAGGAAATGCAATTGAAGATAGGCAAGATGACAGCAGACTTCCCAAATTATGCCTCTCTGCTCAGGCGCAACATTCCAAGCAGGGGCCAAATTGTGAGCTTTGAGTAGTTCAAAACTTTCTTTCTGCGTAGTTATGAAGGAAAACAAATCAAACTTACCCGAGTCCACAAGTGATTTTGCTTTCAGAATGTTTGGCGAAAATATCTGGTTGTGGCCAATGCAGAGTTTGGATCCATTTTTTTTCAACTCAGCAATCATCTGTTCACATTCGCCGACCGTGAGCGCCATGGGCTTTTCCACAAGTATTGCTGGAACTTCTTTCGACACATCACACACTATCTTCGAATGTGTCGAGACGGGGGTGCATATGTCAACTAGTCCCAGTTCTTCAGTTTCGAGCATTTTCCAATAGTCTGCGAATGTCCTAGGTATCTTGTATCTTGCCGCTAGACTCTTAGCTCTCTCCAAGTTTAGGTCACATAGACCTGCTATTTCAACGTCTCTCAGATTCTTGTAGACCTTAATGTGCAACGGAGCGATTCCGCCACAACCGATTATTCCAACCTTCATTGGTTTTTTCACCTAGCTATTCACTTGATAGATGGCGAGAGTTGCAGTGCCCCTTCAGGTTTGGGACAGTGTTGTATTGCTTTCTCGTTTAGAGTAAGCTCTTATGAAACCAAGCGCCCAAGCCACTCTTTTGAAGGTGTAATGCAGGGGCAATAGGAGAACGATTTTTTGGCGCGTCAGCTTGTATGCGCCAGGAACGCGAAGCAACTCAATCGTCAATGCAACTGGTGGGATCATCCTATGCAGCTTCAGAATACGACGGTCTTTTTCAAAGATAAGGCGATTACCCTTTCCATGCCAGAAGTATTCATTCCAAAGGGATCTCCAAGTCTTTCTACGTATTTCGTAGAAAGGGACGCTCGTGACACGAAGCAACCAACCTGCTTGCCGTACCCTGTTTTCGGCATCCATGTCTTCCCCAACTCCTTTTATGTTGGGATCGAAACCACCTGCTCGCCTTATTACCTCAGTTCTATAAATGCAACCAGAGGTCGCCAACATATTTGATTGTTTTTCGCCTGCACGGCTTGTATCAAGGAGGAACTCTATGTTTTCCAGGACTGCGACCACGCTTCTGTCTTCGTCATTCTTCCAAACCCCGTATCTTCCCTTGGCAATTCCTACCCTCGAATCTCCTTCCATATATTCGACCTGTCTTGCCACGAACTCGCTGGAGAGAATCATGTCGCCATCGACCCATATGATGTATTCTCCTTGTGCATTGTCAACCACTATCTGCCTCGCTTTTCCAAGCCCTTCATTCTCAGCGAGAATCTTCGCAGGTATGTCTGATCTTGCCAAGCTTTCTTTAATGATCTCTAGAGTATGGTCAGTGCTAGAGCCGTCCACGACTATCAATTCCATGAATTCGTGAGGAAAATCCTGCGCGAGTACGCTTTGCACGGCTTTTTCTATAGTCGCTTCTGAGTTCTTGACACACATGCCTACAGTGACTCTGATTCTGTTCGAAATCAGATTCAATTCTGGAACCTCGAGACACAGAATATCTCTTTGTGCATGCTAGGTCGCCGCGATCAAGACATATACTCATAAGAGTCAAAATGACTCCTCATGAAACCAAGGTACCAAGCGGTCATTTTGAATAAGTACGGGAACGGCAAGAGAAAAACAGACGGCTCTCTTTTCAACCTGTAGAGTTTCCTAGCATGGATTAAGCCTGTCAGAAAAGCGGCTGGAGGAAACATCCTGTAGTGCTTAATAGCCCCAGTGTGCTTTTGAAGGAAATAGTGAGTATCGTATCCTCTTCGCCAATACCTACTCCAGAGACCCCTCCACGTTAGCCCTTGTCGTTCATAGTCCAAGTACGTTGCGTCCGTCATGCATAATGACCAACCGGCCGCCCTAGCTCTTATTTCTATGTCCCAATCCTCACCGTACCCCCTGATGCTCTCGTCGAACCCCTTTACTTGCGAAATAATTCGAGTTCGGTAAATGGCCCCGCCTGTTCCCATGGCTTTGTCACGTGCCTTTTCGGATTGATAGTCAACCATCCTGCCAGCGGCACGTGAGTACCCTTCCAAGGTGGCGACCAGACCGTTGCCAGGTTCTAGAGCTTGCCTTGCTCTAGCAATCCCTATGGATGGATGATTTTCCATAAATGTCACTTGCCTGCTGACAAAATTCTTTGGCAAAGTCATGTCACCGTCAACCCAGACAATATACTCGCCTCGGGCATTGGCCGCAACAAGGTTCCTTGCGTGACCCAGGCCCTTTCCAGCGACATGAAAAACCCTATTCTCGATATCACTTTTCGAAACATAATCTCGAATAATGGACAAAGTGTTATCTTCGCTTTCATCGACGAAGATTAGTTCCATGAGTTTATGGGGGAAATCTTGGTTGAGGACACTTTCGATTGCTTCCTTGATGTAGTCTTCGCAGTTTCTCGTACAAATGCCAATAGTCACTTTGAGCATTGAAATTCGTCTCCCGTTTTTGGCTATTGCCTCTTAGTCGTCTGCTCCTGACAAATCAGCCGCAAGTGAAGAGAAGTCGAGCATGTTTGGTTAGGAATCGCATGGTTTACTCGGTTTGCTCCAAGAAAGGTGGAATCACGTCTCCCGAAACCCGCCTGTACAGTCGAAGCAGACCAAACTGCCTTTTCAGAAGCCAATTTTGAAGAAGAAAAGTCTCCCTCGGAAACTCTTTCGCGAAAGGACGCAGATCTTCTCCCACCGTACGGATTCCGTCTGGAATACCAACTTTTTCTTTCATGGCTATCTTCAAGAACTTGATGCTTCTGGGCTTGTAGCCCATTATCTGCGAAGCTATCCAATCTGTAGAGAAGGTGTCGCTGCTCGCCATGATAAGTCCCAACTTGACTGGGAAACGACCGAGCGCAATAAGGCCTTCAACGACATTCAAATGTGGATGAAGCACCTTGTTTACGCCGACTATCGCTTCGTTAAGCACAGGATGATAAGTTATTTTCCTGGGAAAACCAATGCATCCGAAAACGTTTTTCATTGCACAACTTATTCTAGTATGTCGAAGGACCTTCAGCTTTGGAACGTTAATGAAAAGGTCAACATCCAGCAGAGACTGTGGGATAAGGAATTTTATCTCACGATTCAGAATAGACACCTTTTCTTCCCTAAGAGTGTCAGAGGAAAGGTTGAAAAGCTCAACCTTCTTCTGCATAGCAAGCCTAGTGTAGCCCAGCATCTCAAAAGCATGCTTAGTCTTCATGGCTGACGCATCAGCCTCGGCCACCCTTATTTCTAACCTCTCTCCGAATCTATCCCGCAAATAGTCTATTATTGACCCAACCAAGTGCGGGTCTGTGGTACACCCAGTTGTCCATTCCCAATAATAGTTCAGATTGGGCTTTATGATAACTGTCTTCAAGTTCTCAGGAAACTTGAAACCGATGAGCCCAACAGCCTTTGCTACACAATCCTTCAAGCCAGAACCAGAAAACTCATCTGCCTTTACAAGGCTAACTAGACTCCCCAAATGAAACCTCCTCAGAATTGATTCGATACGCTTTCTCGACGACCTCAACCGCTCTAAGTCCGTCTTCCGCGGTCACAGATGGCAAAGAATCTTCTTTTATACAATCAAAGAAGTGCACAAGCTCCTTGTAGTAAGATTCATAGAAGTAAGTGTACCTAAGTGGCTTTATCTTCCTGCCGACAGCTCGACGCAAAATATTCTTGAAACCCTCCTTCGCCGCAAACGCGTAAAGATTGCGCGGAATCAACTCATCACTAGTAAGATATCCAGCATTGCCATGAAGAACCAAGCGGAAATCAAAGCGAGGAAAAGCAACCTTCTCATACCATCCTACATTGATAATACCTTTTGTTCCAGAACGGGATCTCAAGACGAGTATTGCGCTATCCTCCAGGGGCAAGTTGAAACGATGCGTCAAGACCGCGCTCAGAACCTCAGCGTCACCCATAAAATATCGAAACAGATCTATCATGTGATAACCAATGTCTGCAAGAACTCCACCGCCCGTCTTGGAAGGATCAAACCACCATTCTGCGACAGGAGTCGGAATCACAGGATGTGAAAAAGGACCGCTTATCACTTCTTCAGCCGTTATTACCTCAACGTCCCCCAAATAGCCCTTTTCCAAACGGGCTTTCATCATTTCGCTGACTTCATAAAAACGATGATTATGTCCAACCATAAGCTTTTTGCCACTCTTGCGAACCAAATCAACTATCCGCTGACATTCCACCACAGAGTTCGCTAGGGGCTTCTCAACGAAAACATGAAATCCAACTGATAAGGCCGATTCAATACTGGACAGGTGCAGAAAATTCGGCATAGAAATGATCACTGCATCAAGGTTTGGATGAGCACTAAACATTTCACCGTAGTCCTTGTAGACACTGCTAACACCGCATGACCTTGCTTTGGCAAGTGCTCTCTCGGACTTGTCTGACACAGCGATTACTTGGACACCTTCAACGTGGAGACAGTTCGTAAAGTGAAGCATTCCTTGTCTGCCAAGGCCGGCAATTCCCACTTTTATCATAATAACACCAGACGAGAATCAAATCAGGCCAGCATCGGCCAACAATTCTTCAGTCAGCAGCTCCCTGTCTTTAGGCTTGCTCCAAATCAGTGCCTTTCTTCCCGATGCGACAGCCAGAAGGCTCGCGAAGAGCACAAGATAACTCTGACAAAGTTCAAACAACATCGTTCCAACTTTCGGAACGGTGAACAATAACAAAAGAAGCAGAAGCCACGGATAGAAAAAGAATGTGACCCCAGTAAGGACCAGAAATACGACGAAAAGAAACGGGCCAAACAAATAAATGTAGGCATTTGTGCAGATGGCTCGATGCCCTATCTTGACGCGTTTGTGCAACAATAGTGAAAGATAGCTGATGAAGACCCTAATCAGCTGGTTTGAACGGCGAACCTTCATTCTGAGTCTTTCTCGCCTCGACGTGGGAAAGCCTGTGAAGAAACAAGCCTCAGAAACTAGAATCGCCTTCTTACCGTCTTCGGCTAACTTGATAATCGTCCCACAATCATCAGAACCAGTCTTGTATGGATCAAAGGAACTAATCTCCCCAATTCTGTACGCACTAAAACCTCCTTCGAAAAGAGGAGTGAAACCTAGCTTTGACTCTCCCATTTTCATCCTGTTCATTGAATTCAGATATCCCTGTTCTGCTCTTACGCTTCCTGAAGAAGTCTCGTTCAAAAGCATTTTTACTCCCGAGATCGCCCCAATGTCCTCAACTGAGAGATATGGAATTGCTTTTTTCAACATGCCCCGTTCATAAAAGCAGTCAGCATCAGACACAACAACTATGTCTCCCACAGCACGGTTCAACGCAAAGTCAAGCGCAGCCGTCTTCCCCTTTTCAGACAAGGACAGGACTTCCAAATCAAGCGAGGGATACTGTGCCGAAAAACCCTTGACAACTTCAAGAGTACCATCAGTTGAGTTGCTGTCGACGACGATAACGTGCAAGAGAGAATTTGGATAGTCAAGCCGTGAAAGATTCAAAAGCTTGAGCCTAATTACCTGAGCCTCATTAAAGGTAGGAACTATTATCGATATTTTCGGAAGATATTCCCCGTTGATGTTGAAATTCCACGGCTTCATAGCCTTTCTATTCATTGTTACAAAATGGAAACCAGCGATTCCCAGTGTGAGAAAACCTAGGACCAACCATGTGAAAAGAACAAAAAAGATGAGCAACTCCTCCTTTGGGAATCACGTTCGCGCGCGTTTCTTATTGTTGCTTTTCACGCTAGGATGTAATTGCTGCCTATGGTGCCAAATGAGAGGAATCCAGATATTATACCTTAGACTAGGAATAACATACGACTGTGTATTCAACCACTTTTAATGAAAGCGTGCTCCAAAAAAAAGTCCGCTTCCCTTGTTATTCTTTGAAACCAGCCTTAGACTCAATCAGGTTCTTAGCCATTTTGAATGTCTCCTTCGCATGAGCCTCCTTCGAAACGCCCAAGGCCAATCCTTTGACGTTGGGTAATGTCCCTATGTACTCCAAGGCCTCCCTTGGTTTCAAATAGCCTGCTGCTAGAACGCTTATGGCTACTAATAATGGTTTATCAAGGCTTTTCAAAACCTGCTCGCATTCTTCTCTGGACGGAGACATTTGAAAACCAGCTTTATTGAAGGGAGCTGCTACTACAATCTGGCTTGGGTCTAAGCCCCATTCTCCGAGCTTGTTGATTAGGTATGCGAAGTTGCATGTATTGAAGCCGCAAGCGATTCTCTGTTTCTCCATGAATTCTACGTAGGCTTTGAACAGCCATTCCATATTCAATGCTAAGGCCAAATCAGTCACCACTTCGTGAAGCAGAATACAGCTTATCTTTGCATTTCTTCCTGCTGCAGATCGTATTCTGCTTATTTCATAGGCCACGTACGTTTTCATTATTGCTGATAGGTCCATCTTCAAAAATCCGATTGCGCCCGTCACATTCGCCTTTAGATTTCTTGAAGTAACCACTCGCACTCCAACTTTCTTCGCCAAACCAGAAATGCCGCCGACTTGAGTAGCCAACTTTACATAATCATACGCATAAGGTACTATGCCGTAAAGTTTCAGACCTTCAATCTCTTCCCTTTCTTTCAGACTCTTCAAAATCGAAAGTGTCGTCTCGCTAACCGAAAACATGAAGCCGTTTGCTCCATTCTCAACGGCGAGATGGATCAAATCTGCCGCACGTTCAGGAAGAACCGTGCTCTTGTCTCTAAGGCGCGTTCTCTCCCGTGACAAGTGACTTATATTGTGGAACGGATTGTCTCCGACCAGCAATACCTTGCTAGTCTCGCTGAACTTCTTCACCAACTACATCTTCTATTATCTTGTCCACTTTTGCTGCAGAACAGAAATCAGGCTCTGCCTTCTCTCCTTCGACCACAGACTTGACGAAACTCAGATCCTCGCGATAGTATTCTGGAAGCCCTAGCCAAAAGGGAACGTTGTCGTTGAGATCATGTCTGTACCATCTGGCTGATTCACTTCCTTTGAGGTCAAGTTTTACCTGATCGTCATTGACGAGCAACTGTCCTTTCGATCCAGCGATTAAAAATCCTACTTCGGGCATGCGATAGTCCTCTTTGCACCATGATACGTCAAATTGTCCTGTGATTTCTTTGTTCTCCACTCTAAAGCTCACCGAATCTCCGAAGCAATCATCTGCATGTTTCGCTTCGACAAAAGTCACTTTAAGATTCTCGAAGAACCAAAGAGCCAAATCAACTGCGTGGCAACCCAGGTCTCTGAGTACGCCCCCTCTGGAGTGCGCAGTATTCGTTTCCTTGTCTATCCCAAGAAAATCTGAAGAGTACGCATAGGCTTCGAAAGAATCGACTTTTCCGATGGCATCTTTCAAGAGCAACTCTCCAGCTTTATTGAAGGTTACATAAAACCTTCTCAAATAACCCACCATAGTCACACTCTGAAGACTTTTCGCAAGATCAGTCAATACTCTCGATTCCTCATAATTCTGAGCCAGAGTTTTCTCAACAAAAAGGTTACTCGATATTTTCTTTTCGAGAATCGCTCTAGCAACAGGAAAATGTGAGGGGATAGGTGTAGTCACAAAGACGGCATCAAGGTCAAATTTGGAAAGCTTCTGCAGATCGTCGACAATCTCTAATCCTTTAAACAGTTTCTTGGAAAATCTTCGAATGAGACTACTTTTCTCGCACAGCGCGACAAGTTCAACACTAGGTAATACATTCAGCATGCCAGCATGAACAAGACCCATCTTGCCCAGACCGACGACGGCAACTCTTAGATGCTTCGTGTCCAAGGTCTCAGTCCTCAAGCGCACGCGCGCGCTTGCACTTGATCTAGTAAGTCATGTTCAACTTCAAATCCACATATCGCTCATGATACTGAAAACTGCTGGATGTCGCATTGAAAAGCCAAAGCTCAAACAACAAATTACCGTAAAACCTACTCGTCGTCGAATTCCAAGCAGTCTTCAACCCACCCAAATCCAAAACCACATCATTAAACCTCATATCGTGAAACTCAACCTCCAACCCCGACTGATTAAACCCATAATCAAAAGAAACCGTCACCGGCAACTCCCAACTACCCTCATCAGCCACAAAAGCCGTAACATTGAAAAGCGACGGCAAACCGCTCGAAGTCCGATTGAAACTATCCGGCGCAGGCTGACTCTCATTCCTAAACTTCACCTCAACCACGTAATACGCGCAGTAACCCAGCTGATTACCGACACCCAAATACACAGAGTAACTCTGGCCGCGACTGACGTTAAACGGGTAATCCTCAGCCATATGCTCAGGACCAAGAAGCCAAAGCTCCGTGAAAAACTCCGTCCGCGGATAAACCAGCACATAGCTCAGCGCAGGCGAAGCCACAAGCAACATCAAAACAGCAGTGACGACGATGAACGTCACACGAAGCTCACCTAGATTCATGCAACCACCTTCCCAGCCTTCTTTTGCCTCGTCTTCAACCATGACCAAACAACAAAACTGCCCACAAGAACGATCACAGTCCCAACCATGGAGCCCACCACTTTAAACATAAAATTCGAATAACCAGCACGAGCAGCAGCATTCTGCAAACCAAGAGCTTGAGCCTCAAAACCATCCAGCTTCTGTATGCTCTGCCGAGCCGAATCATTCGCCGAATCAAAATTCCCACTCGCAAAGGCCACTTGGGCCTTGGACAGCATGCTCCCAGCATCATCCAAAACCGAGAGCAAAGCAGACGCGTTCGCCCCCGCTTTCGTCGCGTTCACAACAGCCCCATAACAAACGACGACCCTCTGCGAAGCCTGATCGATGGCTGATTGGGCATCCGACTCGCTGGCTGCCCTGCATGAGACCGACAAGCCTGACAGCAGAAAGACGCACAAAACCAGAAGAATAAGGCTCCTACTCAATTGCCATTTGCCCCAATATTGCCTTTCCGACACATCTGCTCAAGCATCTTCCTCTTCCCGTCAACGTCGTTGAGGCCCTTTTCAACATATTTGTTGCGCCTAGCATATTCCTTGTACGTCTCAAGAAACTCCCTCCCCTTAGAAGTGAGCACGTAGCAACGCCGCTTACGCTCAAAATTCACAAGATACGCTCGCTTAACCTCATCCAAATACTTCATCAAAAGCTTATAACTCAAGTTTGCCCGATACATGATCTCTGTCTTCTTGGCCCCTCCGCTGGCCACATGCAGCATGTCCGCTATAATGTCAAGCCTGCTCCTATAACTACCCAAAACAAGCCCTCCTAGACACAAACGCGCAAAGAAAAAGAAACAAAAAAAAGCGCTGACTAACGCTCGGCGTCAAATAGAACTAGTGGCCAAGAAACACCGCGAAGCTAGACGTGCAGCCAGCCTCTGCCGCCCTGCTTCAAATGTTGCTTCTCTTTCTCGCGCTTAGGCTGACTATAGACGAAGGATCTGGCCCTCGAATGAACAACCTTCTTCAATTCAGTGTGAATGAATTTGGCCCATCCGCCTACAGAAGGATCAGGTGAATAGACGAGGCCCTGAGACGCATAAGATCGCACGACCTCGGAAAAACTCGGGGTCTTGGCAGCCCTACTCGCGAAGATAACGTGGCCGCGACTCGCAAAAACCAGCGGATAATCCCGAGTGGAAACCCCCTCAGCCCTTACCTTATCATCAAACCGCTCCCTCCACATAAGCCTCCACTCCTCCTTAAGTTTGTTCAAGAAGGCATCCCGTTCTTCTCGACTAGTAGACTCCACTAGAATAATCCCTCCCTGACGGGAGCGGAAATGAAAACCTTCTCAAAAACGCTCACAGGGTCATCCTCTAATTCTCGTGCCTCAGCCTTTCAAGTTGAAATCAAACTATATAAACCATATTCTCTATAAAATCTGGGCAAAAGTTCTAGAACATTCATCCATTTCTTCCAGAAAAGAGCCTCATTGAAACGCCAACGTAGCCACAGAAGCATCAGCAAAAAACACCCCGAAAACCATGTAGGCTCCACAAGAATTCATGCAAACATTACAATTCCAACAGGCATGTAACACTGCAAATGCTCCGTTTCATACCTCAAAATCCAACTTGGAAGCTGAAATCAAATCCAGCCCTAATAGCAGAGCATACACATGCATGTCAACAAGGCTTAATTCGCTACTACGCTTGGCTATAGTCAGGCATAATCTTGACCCTGCCTAAAAACATGCATTTACGCAGCAAAGCGGTCATCCTATTCCTTCTGCCCATCACGATCTGCCTATGGCTAATCGGATGGAACCTCTTCTGGACAGGAAGCCAAAACAAACTTCAAACACCCAAACCCACCGCTGAAGCAGACACGCACATCACAACAGGCATACTGCTGGAGGAGCCTCAAGAAAACAACGCATAACCATGCCCGCCTCACCAAAAAACAAAAAGGCCACCCACAGACGAGCAGCCCTCGCGCACTCATGACCGAACACGAAAAACAAAACCCCAGGGGACCCCCCTCCGTCCGTCTCTGCCTGTATCATCGCCAACACTGACCGTTCAGCAAACGCAGAAACAAAACGCAAACGCTATCTGAGCCCCCAACCCTTTTCTAACGGCTCAGCACTTATAGTCAGACGGAAACCGTTTTCAGAAAGAATAGACAACAACGTATGCGGTGATGACTCATGGGACTGACAGTGGCTTTGGCCGGAGGCGTCGGCGCCGCCAAACTGCTAAGGGGACTCGCCAAAATCATCCCGCCGCGAGACCTCGTAATCATCGGCAACACGGGCGACGACCTTGAACTGTACGGCTTGCACATAAGCCCGGACTTAGACACGATAATGTACACTCTGGCTGGCATCGTCGACGAAACCAACGGCTACGGCATCTCCGCAGACACGTTCAACTGCCTCAACATGCTAAACAAAATGGACCATGAAACATGGTTCAAGCTGGGCGACCGAGACCTAGCGACTCACATAACAAGAACCAGACTGCTGAGAGAAGGCAGGACACTCTCCCAAGCAACAACTGAACTCTGCAGAATTCTAGGAGTAAAGCCTAAACTAACACCAATGTCCAACGAACCCGTCCGAACCAGAATCATATCCGACAAAACAACCCTAGACTTCCAAGAATACTTCGTCAAAAAAGAAACCAACATCAACGTAACAGACATACAATACGAAGGAGCTGAAGAAGCCAAGCCCGCACCAGGCATACTCGGCGCCATAAAAAAGGCACAAAAACTCGTAATATGCCCCAGCAACCCCCTCCTAAGCATAGCCCCAATACTGTCAATTCCCACGATTTGCAACGAAGTTAAGAACACGAAAGCACACGTCGTCGGGATAAGCCCAATCATAGCAGGAAAAACAGTCAAAGGACCAGCCGACAAAATCATGGCCACGATGGGACTTGACGCCTCAGCATACGGCGTAGCCAAATTCTACAAAGACATCCTTGATCACCTCATCATAGACGAAGCTGACCGAAACCTAAAACCAAAGATCGAAAGACTCGGCATAAAAACAACTGTAACAAAAACCATAATGAGAAGCCACGAGGACTCCGCCCGACTCGCAGAAACCGTGACAAGAACAGAATAACAACGCGAACCGCGCTAAGCGCTTAGCGCTTGAACGGCCTTTTCAGCCCATCTCGGATCTTTATAGAGCGCTCTGCCCACTGCTACCAAGTCAACCATGCCCTCCCTAACAAGGCTGTCAGCATATCCAGCTTCAGAGATTCCTCCAACGCCAATAACGGGCACCTTTACTTCTTTCTTTATCTCACTGGCCTGACGAACAAAATAGCCTCTAACACCTCGAAGTTGCTCAGGCTCGCTCCCGCATAGACCTCCCGACACGTCAATTATGTCCACGCCATTCTCCTCAAGCTTCACCGCAAACGCGACCGAGTCTTCTATCCGCGTTCCATTCGGGTCCAAATCGTCTGCACCCAGCCGGTAAAGCAGAAGCCTACCAATGACCGCCTCTCTCACCTTCTCAACAACGTCGAGCGGAAGCCGCATCCTGTTCTCCAAGGAACCACCATACTTGTCTCCACGCTTGTTCAGCAAGGGCGAAAAGAATTGGTTAAGCAAGAAACCATGCGCTCCATGAAGCTCAACGCCATCGAAGCCCGCCTTTATCGCACGCTTCGCCGCCGAGGCGAATTCTTCAGCCAAAGCATCAATTTCGCCGCGGCTCAACTCACGAGCGTTCCTCGTCGCAGAGGGACCGGCAGCCTCCACGCCTATAATATCCCTGACGGCGACGCCTCCCGCATGCGTAATCTGTATGACCACAGGCGTGCCCGTCGCGTGGATTCGGCCTGCAAGGCTCTCAAGTCCAGAGATCAGCTCGTCATCATAGATTCCCAACTGTTTCAGGCTCAACCTGCCACGGACAGAAACGTAACTGTGCTCAACGATCAACAAACCCAAAGCCACTGAGCGCTTCACATAAAAATCAATCAGCCTCTCGGTAACAGCACCCTTTACCGTAGCCCGACCAGTCTGCATAGGAGGCATCACTACACGATTCTTAAGAACCAACCCTTTCACTTCCAAAGGATCAAGAAGTCCTGCCAAATCCTGCACCCCAGAGCAAACTACAATTTTGTCTGCCCCTATAAGAACATAACAGCGTGCCAGGACCTAAGAATAGGCGACTATCACACGATTTTCGAAATAGACCGCGCCAAAAAGACGCTGATTAAAGTGCTGTCATCGCTGACGATAGAAAGAAAGCCTACGACGACTTCGAGAGAATTTCTTAAACCATGACTTGCCACAAGAAAAAGATCATAAGCGCGCGCATTACAAACGATGCGACCAGCAATATACTAGCATGCGGAGATAGGAACAGAGAGAGACGGGGAGGGGGAGGTGGACCCATAGTTCTCTTTTTCATGTGTTGCTTGGAAGCGCGCACTTCCTGAGAACTCACGAAGCATCATTCACGAGCCAGACCCAACTCATTCACATTAGAGAAACTGAATTTGAAACGCCCTACTATTCACGACGCAGGCCAAGATATGCGCTAGCTATATTAGGCCAGATCGGCTTACTCGCTAAACGCCATGATTTCCATAATCGGCGCCGGCAAAGTCGGCAGCGCCACCGCCTTCAACATATTGCGTTATAGGCAAAGCGATGTGGTACTAGTAGACATCGCCGAGAATCTCGCTAAAGGCGAAGCCCTAGACATGATGCAGGCCGCGCCGGCCATAGAATTCGACGGAAAAATCAAGGGCACAAGCGACTTCAGCCAAATCAAAGACTCAGAAATCGTGATCATAGTCGCTGGCATGGGCAGACAACCCGGAATGACGAGATTAGATCTCATGTGCAAGAACGCGGCCATCGTCAAAAGCACAGTAGGAGAAGTCGTAAAATACGCGCCAGACTGCAAACTCATGCTCGTCACGAACCCCGTTGACGTAATGACCTACATAGCCTACAAGGAATCAGGGTTCCCGCGAAACCGAGTCTTCGGCATGGGCAACATACTGGATACTCTACGGTTCAGATCATACATTGCACAGGAACTGGGTGTGTCAAGAGAAGATGTGCGAGCTCTCGTAATGGGTGAGCACGGCGACAGCATGGTTCCCCTCGTAGAATATGCCTCAGTGTCAGGAATCCCCATAACAGAACTCCTGAAAAAACAACAAATCACAAAAATCATCCGGCAAACAGTGACATCAGGTTTAGATGTCATCACACTGAAGGGCTCGACGACATACGCGCCTGCAGCCGTCATCGCAATAATGACCGATGCCATAGTGGAAGGCAGAAACAGGGTCATAGGCGCAAGCACCTACCTCCAAGGCGAATACGGACTGGAAGACATCTCAGTAGGCGTACCAGTCATACTGGGAAAAAACGGTATAGAAAAAATCTTGCAGTTAAAGCTAACCGCCCAAACCAAGAAAAAATTGGAAAAATCTGCAGCGACGATAAGGGAAGCGATCAGACAATTGACAGACTCACGAGCGTCGTCGACTGGCTCAGACTAGTACAAGTCCAACTAGTGTGTTTTGCACGCTATTGACTAACAGTGGTAATCACCACGTGCATGTGAGAACGCAGCTCAGCCAACCAAATTCAGAATCTGGGGCGGAGTTCAACTTGGACAAGCAGCATTCGACGAAGAAAGTATGAGCGGCGCCTAGAACTTTTTCAAGACTTCTAGAACAGTAATCGTGGAACCAATCCACCTCAAGTAAGCGTTAAGCGTGGCGCGCAATGCTACGGTATCTTTTGCTTTAACTCTCAAGACAAGATACATGTCTTTTTTTGCTAGACTTACGGTTGAACGATCCGTCGAAGATTTCTCAACTTCAGGTCGCAGAGCCTTTAAGACTCTTCTCAAATTTGCTTCTGATTGGAAAGAACATACTATTTTCGCGGATGCCTTCATGCGACTACTGACCTAAGGGTACGCGATGCCCATATGCTGTCTTAACCGAACGTGCTATGCGGGTTCTTCTGCCTTCATAACTTCCTCTATCGGGGCGCCTTTGGCCACTCTTTTGGCGATTACTCCCAGCTTCGTTGACGGCGTGTAGGCTCCGCCTGTGAAGGTGTACCCGCATTTTTTGCATTTCCAGATTCCAACGCTTTCCCTCCTGACCCTCGGGAAACCGCATTGAGGGCAGCCATGGCTTCTCTTCAGCTCCTGCATGACCTTCACGTAGCGCTTTCTGACAGTGGATCCATAGCGTGGACCAAGCCCACGGGCTGGCCCTACCTTCTTGGTTCTGCGCCCCAACGAACGTTCACCAGTCGAGTTGCTTCCGCATTTCTCTGGCTTTTTCTACTGCAAGCTTGCTGAATTCGGTTACTTGCTCAGGTGTGAAGTAGCCGGTGCCGCCCTTCTGTATCGCGCAGATTTCATCATCATCATCTATGGCCATGGAAAGCCTAGCATCCATAACCTGCTCCTCCTCAAGTTGAGGATCGACGATCAGCTTGTCCCCGATTTTTGCGCACGTGACAGTCACGGGATGCTGTTTTATCGGCAGTTGAGTGCTACCTGATTTGAGTTTGACTTCGCCATCTTTGAATTCATAGTTAGGCATCTTGGTGTTGAGAAGCGCAGCTACTGCAGCTAGAGCCGAAGTGTCAATTAGGTTACCAGCATGGTTGAGCACGTATACGTCCACGAAAACAACGAACACTTTCTTTCCGGGCTCTACGCACAGCTTCTCCGTGTCGATCATCTTCGACTCGCGGATTCCCCTGTCGACGATTCTTGCGAGCTCGATTGAATTCTCATCCGGCGGTCCAGGCTCGTAACTCGGTGAGGCCAAGGGCACAAGTTCCGCGTTCACCGTCAAGACGCCTTCGTTCGGCGTGTCTGTGAATGGCTCGCCCAACTCGATCTTTATCCCGACCATGACTTCTGTCTTCCCCATTCGGACTCTTGCCGAGCCTTCTGCGCGCTCTATCATTCCCTGTTCGAGTTTGATCTCTCGATACTCTGTGAGTTCCCGTCCATCTAGGCGTTTTCCGTTTTCGAGTAGCTGAGCAATCTGCTTTTGCTTGATCTTCGCGACGACTGCTGGCATTATTCTTCAGTCTCCTCTTTAGCCTCTGCATACTTGGCCTTAAGGGCCTCCTTCTGCATGGTGTAGATCTGCTTGCAGCCTTCGACTGCCAAATTCACGGCTGACTCGAACTCTTCCTGACTTAGCTTCCCGTCCATCTGAAGCAAAGTTATGGCGTTCAGGCTGGGCATCAGGGCAACTGGAACGTCTGCCGATCCCAGCTTGTCTTCCTCATCCATCAAATCCAGCACTATCGTGTCGTCTGCCTTTCCAGCCGCGCAGGCGACTACTAAGTCTCGCATTGGAATGCCAGAGTCGGCCAGGGCTAAAGATGCAGCGGTGATGCTTGCGCAACGCGTGCCTCCGTCGGCCTGCAAGACTTCGATGAAAATATCGACCATCGTCCGCGGATAGAGCTCCGTGAAAATCGCCGGTTCGAGCGATTCCCTGATGACTTTTGAGAGTTCAACCTCTCTTCTTGAGGGTGCCGGCGACTTGCGTTCCTGAACCGAGAATGGCGCCATGTGATAGCGGCACTTGAGCACTGTCCTGTCTTGGAGTGCCAAATGCTTCGGATGAGCCTCTCTCGGACCGTACACTCCGACCAAGATCTTGTTCTTCCCCTGCTCAATGTATGCTGAACCATCCGCGTTCGATATTACGCCGACTTCCAATTTGACTTGTCTAAGCTGATCGTACTTTCTACCGTCAAGTCTCAATCCTTTTTTATCGATCAGCTTCTCCGGTTTTTCATTCATTTTTCACTGCCTCCCGTTTTGATTTTTCCTTTCTTAACATCTGAGTTATGCGGTCCGTAAGACCACTTGTGTGAGATTCTTCTTCGATCTTGAGAATAGCCATGAGCGCCGACTGCTCTTCCTCGGCGGTCTTTCCCGTGATTAACACTATGCCGTTGAGACCAAGGATTATCTGGCAGCCTGTTTCCTCTTTTATCATGGAGATCATTGAGCCCTTCTTGCCGATTACGCGAGGTATCTTTGTCGGTGTGATCCTCAACACTTGTCCTCTCGTTATCTTTCCCAACCCAGGCTCTGCAACCGTGATCTGCGGATCGTGCGTCCTGTCGTAGGAGACCACCTTCGCCACGACTAGGTCTCCTAGGTCAAGCACTTGGGACAGCTCGTCCCTTTGCGGTTTGAACGGTCTGCTCAGAACGTCAGACGGTCTCAGGAACGCCTGATACGGCGCGTTTAGATCAATCGTCCAACCGTTGAAGCCTATTTCAACGACGGTTCCTATGATGAGGTCTCCGGGCTTGGGTATGTAGAAGGCTTTCAGGGCAACGATGCTGACCTTCTTGTTGTCGTATTCCACGAGCCCCGTTCGAGAAGCATAGATCTTCTCTTGTTCCTTGTACGTGTTTTCGCCAGCGACGTAGTCGCCATCGGCGATGAGGTCTCCAGGCGTCGCGATCTGTTTTGGTTCGAAAAATGTAGGCATTTTTACACCTGATTATTCCGTGATTGTTATTCGGCTATGAGATGATTTTTGCTTCTCCATTGCCTTTGGTTATGTCACCGAGTTTCTCTAGCAGGGGGGCATATAAGCCTGCTGGCATTTCTAAGACTCCACTCCATGAACCGTCTGCACGCCACTCTTCTCGTTTGATAGAACCAAACCCTTTGATTGCGCCGTGGGCTTTCGCCGCATACTGTGTGGGAACAGTAACTGCGACGGATAATTGCTCCATCTTCAGTGGCAGAATGGGCCGGAGCAGCTTAACAATGTCTTTTGCCAGCTCTTCAACCGGCTTAAAAGGGTCTATGGGATAGTGAATCTGCTCCATTGCGTTTTCTATGCGTAGTGGAGGGTGAGGCAGATTTGTTTTGGGATCTACAGATTGTCTAGAGATGAAGTCTATTATCTGTCGTCTCTTGTCCTCGACCATTTTTCTCCTTTGCTCTGTGGTCAATTGTAGCGTTCCAGTCTTCAGTATGGTCTCCGCCACTTTCAGCGAGTCTGTTGTGCCGAAAGCCTTGCGAAGCCCTTCTTCTGAGGCTCTTGTGCCCTTGTTAGCGTCTGAGTATATTGTCTCGGCGGCTAGAACTTCTGTTATCCCTGCGATCTTGCCATTTCGATAGTCTAACGCTTTTTGCGGGTTTACCAGAATTTCAAAATGTTCATTGTCTCTCGTTATGCGGGCAACGGTGTTTTTTTCGCTCATCCCGTTTTCACTTGCTAGCGCCTAGCTCTTTTATTATGCCTTCAATCTTGTCGTTGGGTAACATTTCCATCTTTTTGGTTTCTGAGGGGATTACGACTATTTTTATTCTAGGCGGCAGCTGTCGTGCTTCCAACGCTTTGGTCAGGCATTTTACGGCAAGTTTGGTGATTTCTTCGAGGTTTGAGGTTTCGCGGTACTCTTCTTTGAGTATGCCCAGTGCGGTTTCTCTTCCTGCGCCTACGGCATGTGCTTTGTAGCCTCTGTAGGTTCCGCTTGGATGTGTGTAGAATACGCGGCTTCCTGTCTTGTCTACTCCGCCGAAGATTATTGAGATTCCGAACGGTCTTACGCCTGCGTGCTGGGTGTACATCTGTTTTATGTCGCTTATTCTTTTTGTCACGACTTCTACGTCGATTGGTTCATCATAAGTTAATTTGTTGCTCTGAGCGTACAAACGCGCTTGGTCTATTAGTATGCGCGCATCTGAGCTTAAACCAACTATGGCGGCGCCCACATGTTCATCAATCTTGAAGAGCTTCCATGAATACTCGGACTCTTCGAGGGGTTCAACGTTTTCCTCTGAGCCCAAGATAACGCCTTCTGGACACTGTATCCCCAGGATGGTTGCTCCTCGGTTAACGAGCTCCATCGCGTATTCAACTTGAAACAGTCTCCCATCCGGTGAGAAGACGGTTATGGCACGATCATAGGCGCCTGGTGCTGCAAACACTGACATCTCGTATCATCCTCACAGTCTATCCTAATCGTTTGCAGTCTCTCATAATACAACTATACTAAAAACCTTTTCCTACATTTCCTGTTTTTGGTCTGGCTCCTGATTTCGCGTGTGCCGACGATTGGATGGATCATCTGCGCCCTTTGCATTGTCCATAGTGATGGTCCATTTGGTGACCTGCGGTTTAGGGCTGAAAACACGCCAAAAACGCACCTCCCCCCTCCTAGGTCGGTTTTTGCCTTGGCGATGGGTTTTTGTCCAGGTAGTGATCTTTTCCAGCGGTTCAATGCTTGAATCAGAGGTTGCTAGCAAGCGTCGGTCGGTCCCGTTTTTCCGTTTGTCCTCGGCAATCGTACGCTTGTTGGGAAAACGCGAAAGCTCAAAACGGGAGTGAGAAATTTGAAAAAAGACTATTCCTCAAGGAGTTGAACCAAGACGACTTTCATTATCTCCACGATTAAACAAGAACACCGAATAAGCCTATCATGCCGTATCAAGACTCAATGAAGAATGCTTTATTAATTGGGATTAGATGTGAAGTGAGGCTATGAGCTATGGAGCTCACCTTTAACCGTCCGTTCGCGCAACGGGGATCAATGAATGCTGTTTCAGATTCAGGTTGAGTTCAAGAATGGAGGTGCCGCCGTTGTTGAATGAATTCAATCCCAGAAGAATTCTGGTCCACGATAGATCTTGGGAGAACAACGTGTTTAACTATGTCTCGTCGCATCAGAAGGCAGACGGCGGCTACACTTTTGTGCAGAGAAATGAGGCCAATGCACAAGACACTTACTACGGATTAGCAATCTTGAGATTGTTGGACCTGTCCTTTCCCAACCTTGGGAAGACAATCGAGTGGTTGCACAGATTTGAGTTAGGCAAAATCTACTCTTACTATTATGTTGGCAAGGCTCTTTCGCTGTACGGCGAGAGTCTGGACGATCGTTTCAAAGAATACGTTGCCTCAGCTATTGCCTCTAGAAAACTCTTCAGTTCAAGAGACACCTACACAGAGGTCGCTTCAGAATTTCAATTTACCCAAATGATCTTGGAACTCGCCAACCTCTCAGGAGTCAATTCAACGAGAAACAACGACGCACCTTGGCTACTTGAATATAAGAATTCAGACGGTGGATTCGGAGTACACGGACATTCTGACGTCAGCTTGACCTACTATGCCATCGCTTCTCTTGACCTGTTAGGATTCGATGTAAAAAGCTTGCAGGACTCTGCAGCATTTCTTAGAACGTGCGAAAAGCCTTATGGCGGTTTCACGGTTGTTCCTTACTCCCTCGCGCCTTATGTGGAGTACACGTACTATGGAGTGAATGCTCTTGATGCATTGGGAGAACACTGCGGATTTCCATCGCAAACGGCTGATTTCATATTGAGATGTCAAAACATGAACGGGGGCTTCGCTCGCACCGACCTCGGCATTTCAACTTTCGAAAACACGTTCCAAGCAGTAAGCGTGATGCAAAAACTTACCTCGCCATGAAAGAAACAACGATTAATGCACGTCCGACTGGTTGAGTTAGTCTTATTACACAGACTCCCTGTGAAAGACCAAAAACCCCATTGGTGGGCTTCAAGGAGCGGCAGAGCAACAGGGGTTTGTCCATGGATCCTGAAAGTCTCCATGGTGAAGGAGAAAAAAGAGAGCGACGATGATGCCCCTTGGCAGCAACAGAGTTTTCAAGAAAAATGCTTAATTAATGCCTGTGCTTATTGCTGTCGAGAACGGAAGGACAAAAGTTGAGTGAAGACATTTCGAAACTTCCTCCTCAGGTTCAAGAACGCTTACTTAGAATGCAGCAGCTTCAACAGACGCTTCAGTCTGTCCTGTCCCAGAAGCAGCAGGTTGAGATGGAACTTGCAGAAATCGGGCAGGCCTCGTCAGAGGTCGAGAAATTGACTGATGACGCTGTAATCTACAAGTCAGCAGGCTCCCTCATGATCAGAGCGCAAAAGACCAATGTAGCCAGTGACCTGACTGAACGAAAAGAACTGCTGAACACCAGAGCGACGGTTCTGACAAAACAAGAAGAAAGGCTACGCGGTCAACTGAAGGACCTGCAGACCAAGCTGCAACAGGATTTGAACCCAGTTTCGCCCCCGCCTGAGTCTTGAACCAGCTTCAGGTGAAACTCTGTGGACTTGGGCATTCCAGACCTGACCAGCGAGCAGATTGAAAAGCTATGCATGATTGCAGAGGAAGCTGCAAGAAAATACGTTCTTAGCAAAGTCTCCAAAAAAAGCATTGAAAAACTAGATATTTGCACTAAGGCTGTGGGGACAAAGCCTTTACGACTTGAAATAAACATCGATATGGACGCATCGCGCGGGATTGAGAATTCCAATGCGCAACGACTGGTTAACGAAGCCGTTAAGGAAGGTTTCCGATCAGCTGAGAAGTATTTGAGGGAGCTTTCTTGTCATTCGCAGAAATAACAAAGACTCTGGAATCTCTCGACGCCAGACATGTCGTCCTATTATGCCATCATAACGCTGACCCTGACGCTGTCTGCTCAGCCTATGCCCTAAAGAGTCTGCTGAAACAAGTAAATCCACGGCTTGAAATCGAAATAGGAGCAGCTCACGGGATCAGTAGGCTCTCAAAGCATCTTCTTGAGCACATCCCGATCGACGTAAAGGATTCGCCGAGCGTGGAAAATGCTGATGTAATATTAATGCTTGACACAAACACGATCCAGCAATTAGACAGTTTAGCCAATTCGGTCAAGAGTGGAAAGGCGCCGATAATAGTGATAGATCATCACGCTGCTCACCCGGAGACGCTAAAATTGGCGAAACTCTGCATCACGAATGAAGAGAGCTCCTCAACGTGCGAGATCGTCTATAGCTTCTACAAGCAGACAAACATCAAAGTGGGTGAAGACGAGGCTAAAGCACTGTTCCTGGGGATAGCCTTTGACACGCGACATTTTGTGCTGGCCAATTCCTCCACCCTGAAGAACATTGCAGAGCTGGTTGACCTAGGCGTAAACGCGCAAGAAGCGCTGCCGTTGCTTTCGCTTCCCATGGATTTTTCTGAGCGTGTCGCAAGGCTAAAAGCATCCAGAAGAGTCAAGCTTTTCAAAATCAACGAGTGGATAGTTGCTCTCTCACACGTAAGCGCCTATCAAGCCTCAGCAGCCAGAGCCTTGATTGAATTGGGGGCAGATATCGCCGCTGTGGCAGGACAGAAAAATGGGAGCATAGAAGTCAGTCTGCGCGCTGCAGGCGAATTCTGCAAGCAGTCCGGTATACACTTGGGCAAGGACGTTGCTAAACCTCTCGGTGAATACCTGCATGGAATGGGCGGGGGACATTCTTCGGCTGCGGGGGCCAACGGTGTAGGAGACGCGGAGCTGGCTCTGAAACACTGTTTGTTACTTCTGAAAGGAAGGCTAACTAATCACGAATGAGTAGCTACTCTTAAATGACGCATGCGGCCGCTTACAATCAGGCAGGAAAAGACGGCATGACGATTATTGAAACTGCAAACCTCATGTACACGTATCCAGGCGTGACTAAGCCATCAATCAATGACGTTTCCATAAGCATAGAGAAAGGCGAATTCACGCTGATCACTGGCCCAAGCGGATGTGGAAAGACCACGTTGTGCCGTTGCTTCAATGGCTTGATACCACACTTCTATCAGGGCGAACTCAAAGGCAAACTAACAACCGCAGGACAGGACGTTACAAAAAGTCTGATATACCAATTAGCAAAACACGTGGGACTCGTTTTTCAAAACCCCGAAAACCAGCTTTTCGCACTGTCAGTTGAGAAAGATGTCGCATTCGGTCTCGAAAACTTGGGAACACCAAGGGAAGAAATGCGCAGAAGAGTGGACGAAGCAATGAAGCTGACAGGAATATACGATTTGAGAGACAGGCCACCTCATGAACTTTCAGGAGGCCAACAACAGCGCGTCGCCATCGCCTCAGTCCTGGCCATGCAACCAGAAGTGATCATCCTCGACGAGCCGACAAGCTTTCTGGACCCATTAAGCGCCAAGAAAATCTTCGAGGTCATCGACAATCTGAACAAGAATCTAGGGATGACAGTCGTACTGGTCGAACACAGACTTGATCTGACGGCAAGATATGCAACCCACATAATAGTGATGGATGAAGGAAAGGTAATCCTAGATGGAAACCCACGCGAAATACTGCGCTCCCAAGAAGCACAACTCTTAGGAATCGGAGTTCCGAAGGCAACGCGCCTGTATCAGCTGCTTAATGAAGACAAGATTAACCTCGACGACACCGTACCCCTGTCCTCGGAGGAATTTGCCGTCGAGCTGAAGCGGATGTTGGAACATCGATGATCGACGCCAAAGAACTCTATTTCACCTACCCAAACGGCGTCGAAGCTTTGAAAGGCATATCGATGATCATCCGAGACGGCGAATTTGTCGCCATCATGGGACAGAACGGCGCTGGAAAGACAACTCTAGTCAAGCATTTCAATGGACTGCTGAAACCCACAAAAGGGCAAGTTTTCGTTGATGAAGTTGACGTTTCCAAAGTAAGCGTTGCCACGTTATCCAAGAACGTGGGCTTCGTCTTCCAGAACCCGGATCATCAACTTTTCAGCGAAACCGTCGAAGAAGAAATATCGTTCGCACTGAGAAACTTCGGGTTCAAAGAGGACGTCATAGAAAACCGAGTCACGTGGGCATTAAACCTTCTAGGCCTTACTCAATACAGAAAAACCTCGCCCTTCATGTTGAGCGGGGGGGAGAGAAAACGTGTAGCCTTAGCCTCAGTCCTCGCGTGGGATCCGAAAATACTCATTCTTGACGAACCCACGATCGGACAGGACTATCAGCAGAAAGAGAAGCTTCGGCAATTCATAATGCAGATGAAGACCCAGGATAGAACGATTATCATGGTCACACACGACGTCGAATTCGTCGCAGAATGCAATCCCAGGGTACTATTAATGCGTGAAGGAAAAATCATCGCCGATGGTGAAGCAAAGAACATCCTCACAGACCCTGAAGTCCTAAACGCGGCGTCAATCGTGCCACCGCAGATAGCTCAGATCTTCCTAGAACTATCTGACCAGATGCCAAAAGCAACGCCGCCAAGAAAAATAATCGACTTGTACGAGGCACGAGAAGCAATTCTGAAAATGTTAAAGGACGGATATTGATGAGCGTTTTTGACGGGCTCAAATTTCGCAAGGTCTATTCTCCCATTCACAACTTGGATCCAAGGGTCAAATTTGTCTACGTCTGCTCAATTTTTGTCGCTGCAATACTCTTCTCTCAGATTTTGCCCTTGATGGTGCTCTTCTTGGTGCAGATCCCATTTGTCCTATTGGCCAGAGTTCAACGAGCGTGGGTTCGCTCGATGCGAGGAGCCGCCTTCTTGGCAACGGTAATTTTCCTCACAAACTTCATCGTGTCATTCCTCACTCATGGATACGTCATAACCGAGCCAATAATAGAAAACGCAGCCGCACTGACTCTCCGCTTCGTAGTACTCGTAGAATCCTTCTCAGTCTTCTTCTTGACAACATCACCTGACCACTTGGGCCTTGCCCTAGAACAGACGCACGTGCCTTACGAGTTGGTCTTCGCTTTCACCACAGCCGTCCGCTTCGTTCCAGTCATAGCAGAAGAAGCCCAGACGATCATGGACGCACAAAAAGCCAGAGGTCTGGAACTTGAACGCGGCAACTTCCTGAAAAGAATCAGAAACTATGTTCCGATCCTTATACCACTCATCGTCAGCGCAATCCGAAGAAGCCTAGAACTCGCAGAAGCCATGGAGTCCCGAGCTTGGGGAGCAACGAAAAACCGAACGAACCTGTACGTCCTCAAAATGCATAAGGGCGACTTCGCCCTGTTAGCCATAACGGCGGGAATAATTGCAGCTGCAATCTATGTCTACTTTTTCGTCCGGATCCCGTCTCTAGGTAGCCTTTTGATGCATTGAATTTGGATCCTAAGGCTTTTGATATGCCCGTTTGCCTAAATGGCTTTCGAGGTCGCAAACGGGGGGAATAGTCCAAAGCCGAAGCAGATGAAATCGTCGATTGCATCAAGACCTTGATGGATTCTTACTCCCCGCTTCTGAAGCTTCAATCGACCGCAGTTTTGCCTGTCGTCCAGCGTGTCCTTGCCGAATTCCTCCGCTTGTCCCTCTTCTCAGATTGATCTGTGGCTGCGCTTACCATCGTTGACATCAGGCGTTGTTGCCCAAGATGGCATGTTTTCTCCTGTGGCATTAAAGGACGCTAAAGATTCGAGGTCCGTATGCCTTATTAAGACTAACGACGCACTATACACATGAAAAGGCACGAAACACCCTAAACCAGTGAGAACAATGCCGGCAAGCAAGAAGCCGAAAGAACAAAAGACAAAAGCAACAGCGGAAACTGAAGCAAGCCCCCTCATAGTAGTCGGTGAGGATGCAAGAAGACCCGCCATCTTCAGAGAAGCATACCCCATAAAAGAACCTTATGTCTACGCTGCAATAGTCAAAGAACCAGAAACCCAAAAGATACGCTACGAAATAATAGAGCCTACTCTGCAGAAAGAAGAAGAGGAGAAACTACGCGAAATCAAAAACTTCCTGATAGAAGAAATCGACGTAGACATTAAAGAAATAGAAACAAAAGAGAAAGCAGAGAATTACCTCAAAGAAAAAACCAAAGAAACCATAAAAAAATACCGCATAAAAGTCCCGCCAGAAGCTGTTGACAAGCTCGTCTACTACATCGTTAGAGACTTCATAGGATACGGAAGAATCGATCCCTTGATGAAGGACCACCTTATCGAGGACATTTCCGCAGACGGCGTGAACATACCGATCTACGTTTGGCACAGAATGCACGAATCAATACCTACAAACATCATCTTCAAAGAAGAATCAGAACTAGATTCATTCATAATTCGTATGGCATACATGTCTGGAAAAAGCATTTCAATAGCTTCACCGATCCTCGACGCATCACTTCCAGATGGCAGCCGCATCCAACTCACTTACGGGAACGAAGTCACAAGAAGAGGCTCAACGTTCACGATCCGACGGTTCAGAGTAGACCCGCTCACCATCTCGGATCTCATCGCATTCAAAACTATCTCTTCAGAAATGGCTGCCTATTTGTGGTACATCATAGAAAACAGGGCCTCAGTCCTTGTAGCAGGAGGTGTAGCATCTGGAAAGACCACCATGCTCAACTGCTTGTCGATGTTCATAAAACCCGAAATGAAAATAGTGAGCGTAGAAGACACTCAAGAACTTAACCTGCCACATGAGAACTGGATACCATCAGTGGTGAGACTAGGCTTTGGACACGAGGATAAGAAAAGCGGCTCGATAACCCTGTTCGACCTGCTGAAGGCTGCTGTTAGGCAGAGACCGGACTACATCATCGTCGGCGAGGTCCGCGGTGAAGAAGCCTACACGCTTTTTCAGGCCATGGCAACAGGACACCTAGGAATGTGCACCATGCACGCGGAGTCTGTTGAATCCGCAATAAACCGTTTAGAATCAGAACCGATGAACATCCCAAAACCACTCATTGCAATGACGAACCTAATTATGGTCATGAACAGGACGGAAATTGATGGGAGACCCGCGAGGAGAATCGGGACCATGGCAGAGGTTGTGAAGATGGACTCCGAAAAACGGAATATTCTGACTGAAGAAGTCTTCAACTGGAACCCTAAATTTGACAGGTATTCAGCCTCGGCAAAAAGCGTCCTTCTAGAGAGACAAGTCAACAAACTCGGAGTAAGTGAAGAGGAGGCCAGACGCGAACTAAGCAGGAGACAGACAGTTCTTGACTGGCTGACCCATGAAGGTATCCGACGTCATACCGACGTTGCAAACGTGATAAGGGAATATTATGCCAGTCCGGAACGCGTTTTTCAAAAAGCCAGAGTTGGCCTCAAATGAAAAGAGTCTTAGGCCTCTCGCGAAAAATCAGAACCATTTTTGGGCGGCTGAAAGCAAAGTTCAAACGTGCACCGAACGGAATGCCCGAGAAACGGGCAACGAACATGAGTTTTGCTGGTCTAGAAGCAATCGCCTATCATCTCCTCGGAGAAAGGACCGGCCGCTTCCTGCCACTTTTCAAAGATCTTGACGTAAACCTGAAAAGATCAGGGTTGAAGGCCAACTTCAAAGCTTACGTCAGCCTGACAGTCTTCTGCACGGCTATAGCTGCGTTAGCGCTCTTTGTCACCGTTCCATTTCTGTTGTTCTTCTGGCTGGGCATACCGTTTTTACCAGCTATTTTGTTCGGCATCGGGAGTAGCCTGTTCGCCATTGCATTCACAACCATCGGATTCTATTGCTACCCATTTTACCGCGCAGACGTCACAAAGAGACAGTTGGAAGATGAATTACCGTTCACGACTGGCTATATGGCCATCCTTGCAAGTGCAGGCGTTTCTCCTGAGAACATCTTCAACTCACTCGCTAATTTCAGTGTTCCCCTGGCCTTGACTGGGCAAGCCAAGGACGTTGTGAGAGACGTTAACCTGTTTGGCTCGGACATAATCTCTGCCTTGGAAGAGACTTCAAAACGAAACGCTTCGGAAGGATTTCGCGAAATGATTCAAGGGTTCATTTCCACAATCCATTCGGGTGGTAATTTAGCAGCCTATCTTCGCGGAAAATCAATGCAGTACATGAAACTGAAGAGGATAAGCCTCAAAAAATATTCGGACACTCTTTCAATGTTGGCCGAGTTCTACGTCGCCCTGCTTCTTACAGGACCGTTAATGCTCATCATCATGCTCTCAGTAATGGCTATGCTGGGCGGCGGCGCCATTGGAATTTTCAGCCCAGACCTGCTTCTGAACCTACTCACATACTTGGGAATACCCCTAGGTGCGATAGTGTTCCTGATATTGCTCGACGCAACGTCACCAAAATGGTGATGATAATGCCGAAGATAGAACCGAAAGTTAAGAAAGTCACGTGGATCATCTCAGCTACGTTAGCCGTTGCGGTGATAGCAGTCGGCGGCTTAATGTTTTGGGGGACAATTGCGTTCGACGAGTCAGTTTTCTTCGCCATAATTGCAGCCATTTCTCCTCCTGCAGTTCTGAACTACGTTGACTTTAGATGGAGAAAGGCTGTCGACGAGCATTTGCCAGATCTCTTCAGAAGCATAGTTCAAGCTCAAGAAACGGGCATGACACTTCCTCAGGCTTTGGAAGAAGCCTCAAAAAGAGATTATGGGCCACTTACTGCGGAATTGAGAAAAATGACCGCACAGATTTCGTGGGGAATGAGTTTTGAAATGGCCCTCTTGGCCTTCCGAAAACGAGTCAACACTGTTTTGATTCAAAGAACTGTACCGATGATAATCGAGGCAAGCCGTTCAGGCGGACATGTTGAAAAGGTTTTTGATCCGATGGGAAAATTCATCCAGACAACAATATTACTCGACAAGGAACGCCGAACCTCGACACGACCATACATAGCGATAATCTACGTAGCCTTCTTCGTTTTCCTCTTCACGATCGTCCTACTTTTCAAGTCGTTCTTCGTTAGCGTAGAACAGTTGCCCACGCTTGGAACCGCCCTAATGGCGACCGAAGACATAAGACGCATGTTTTTCCACATGACCGTGATTCAAGGGTTTTTCGGAGGACTCACGGCGGGAAAAATGGGAGAAGGAACAATCAATGCTGGATTCAAACACTGCCTAATCCTGATGATCTGCGGCTACGTGGCACTGAAGCTTTTCTTGTAGGGGTGAGATAATGCAGCGATTACCTAGGATCTTAAGGGATAAACGGGCCATAACTCCTGTTCTAAGCAGCCTATTGCTCACGGTTGTCGCTGTTGCTGCGATGGCGATTGCCACTTCAGCAACGTATGTTATAACGACTAATTTGCGAGAGACAATGAGTGAACGCGTGATCGCGGAGGACGTATGGTTCAACAATTTCACCAGCAGCATCGACATATATCTTCGCAACGTTGGAGAAGTTGCCATTTCCATTTCCTCGGTTTACGTTAACCACACTTCTGGATATTTCGCCAAGCCTTTCAGACTGGAAATCGGTCAACAAGATTGGCTTAACGTTTCTCAGAGTTGGATTCCAAACGACATATTCTACATTGATGTTCTGACCACAAGGGGGACGCATGTTGCTTCCTACTATGAAGCGTCTTAGGCGAGACAGGCATGGAATAAGCAATGTGATAGTGGTGATGCTAAGCCTCGTTCTGGTAGTCATCATAGTCTCCAACGTAGTACTTTGGAGTTACCAGATGAATCAGTTCGACTTGGACAGAATGCAAGAAAAAGTGGAAATCAGTGCCGTAACTAGGATGGGCAATTCTCCATGGTCGACAGTTCAAGGCGAATACACACTTAGTTCTGGCACTCGCGTAAACGGTTCCTATGTTGACACTCAAGCTGCTGATGGCCGCTACGAAACATTTGCAGGAAATACCTCGGGAAGCCCTCAATCGTTAGGAGTTGTCGGAGCTTTCACCATTGATTTGAACTTGATCCCTCTCATCTACATTCAGACCCTAGACGTGCAACTGATATATCGCGCCAACGATTCAAGCCACAACTGGTACCTGAAAGCTTTCAACTGGACATCAGGGTTCTACTCTGACCAAGGCTTCAACTCCACTGCTGGCCAGCAACCGACAACGGGTTGGGACACATACGCCGTCAATCTAACGGACCAGTGGAGAAGCTACCTGAGCGGCGGCGCCATCTACGTAGAAGTACAAGATGCGCAACCAGGCGCCAACCAAACCTTCGTTGACATTGATTTCTTAGGCCTCACTGCAGTAGTGACTCAAGGAGCGACCGTCAGCCTGCAGAACAAAGGCTCCGTGACTGCCCATCTAGTTGCCCTATGGGTAGATAGCCCAACAATCCATCAGAAATATGACATAAACTTGATTCTCAACGCAGGAGATTCAATTAACTACACTAGTGCCGACATAGATCTGGCAGACAATACGGCCGTTGTTAAGATCATAACTGAGAGAGGAAACGTATCGGTGTTCACACTGTCGTAGCAAAGCCATCTTTTCTGAGCTTGGACATAATCTGTTGCCAAGCAGTTTCTCGCTCTTTGCAATAGATTTCTTCAGATATTCCGCGCAACGTCAAGCTTGAAGACGTTCTTTGCCATCAGTTTCAGCTGTAAAGTTCTTCTTTGAGTCCCTTTGTTGCTTCCTTTTCATTCTTCGCCTCAACAACGTGGATCTTGTACAGCTGAGCCATCTTCTTTGCGTTCTCGCTTATTTTTGGCATGGCGACAAGATAGGCCTTGTCCGGCGAAACATCGAAGATCTTGGCAAACAAGCCGATTACTGGCTGCTCCGATATTGTTGCTTCGCCCGAGACCGCCAGATCAATTACTAATACTTTTTCAACGTCTGCTCCTTTGCGGGCCACAAAGTCGAAGAAGTGGTTTGCGCCAGATTTCCCTTTCAGAAAAGCGGGACTCTCAACTTTGAACCCCTCCCCTGCGAGGAACTCTTTGATGGGAGCTATTAACATCCAACCTACGGTCGCTTCGTTCTTGGCGTTCGCGCTCAAGCTGTAGGAGTAGACGTTCTTAATCACAATTTCTTCAAACGTGAAATCCCCTTGGCAGTCCCTGCAAAAGTGCGAAGCGGCGGGAATGTCGAAGCTCTTGTTACATTCGTTACAGGTGCACCAAACGCCAGCCTTTCTATAGTCGATTTCAGGCCTTCTCAGTTCTTCATGGCATTTTGGGCAGATGAGCTTGTCTTCTTTGTGGAAGTTGCTCTCAACATCCATGTATCCGCATTTCACGTGTTCAATCAGCGAACTCTTTTGAATGTCAAAAGACTTGCAATGCGGGCAATGGTAGCGGACAGAAATGTTTCTCGAACCGCATTTTGGGCAGGTTATGATTTTGTCGTATATTTTCCTCTCAAGTATTCCAGCGTCGTACAGCTTGCTTAGAAAAGCTTCTACACGCGACTGGTCTCCAACTATCGTGTCAACTAAAGGATACGCGTAACCTCGGTCAATGCTGAAAACGGGTTGAAGCTCCTTAATTTCATCGCTCAGAAACTTGCCTAACAAAACTTGCGCATCATGATCCTTGTAGAGTTCAAGCCTCTCTGCCTTACTGTTTTTAGACATTTTCTTCCCAATTTAATTTCTCTGCGTAATCAGGCATATCCACTTATCAGTCGTTACATCTATTACTTTCAGGGTTTGTTAAAAATATCGCTACGATTCCCTTTAAGCATTTCCAAAAGGATTTCAAGGTTTCCCCCTAAGGCTATCTCAAAGGAAGCGATTTAGAAGCTTACAATCGGAGCATCAATCAAAATCTCCAAAATGGGTTTTCTCTCTACGTAACCCGGTGCAGTGCATGTTCATGTACCAGCACGGTCAATTATCTGCACGCCAAATATCCAAGATGCAAACATGAAATCGGTTTCGCGGCGTTGATTATAAAATTCTATAGCGAGAAATAGGGACGAGGAAAAACTCACCTTGTTCTGCAGGCCCTTGGACGCAGAAGCTCACTCGAGTCTATGGGAAACCATATTTTAGGCAAGCAAGATCTCTCGGCGTTGCTCATAGTCATGTTTTTTAATGGGAACATCTATAATCCAACCGTGATATAGGGGCACGAGGAGTCTATAGCTGATGACATCGATACCCTCCACAGCAAATCCTCCAAAACGCATGTTAATCCGCCGCACGTCGCTGAGAGAATTGGAGACGTTAATCCTATTCCTGATCATTACCGTGTTGGTAGAGGCCCTCGTCGTTCTCTATGCAATGAGCGTCGGTGTCAAAGATCAGATGCCACTGCAATGGAGTTTCACCTTTCCAGGAACTGCCTTCCGCGATACGCTATCGATAAGCCCACTGTTTCATCTTGTTCCCATAGCAGTTATACTTACGCTGGTTGCAAGTTGGACCTATCTGAGAAGACAAGTGCTCATCAAACCTGGCGAACCTCAAAGAGGAAAGCTCGGTATCGCTGGCAAAGGTGCGAAAGGGCACCGGACGCTTGCACAGAGATTAGCGTTCATGTTTTCGAGAAGAAGAAAGACTACGAGTCCTGGAGGAGGAGTTCGCGTTCGCAGGACTAATGTGAGAAGCGCCTTGATTGTACTCGTAGCTTTTTCAGCCTTGCTAATCTTGATATCTTTGTTCGCTTATCCGTGGCTAATCTATAATGCAATAGCAACCGCATACATGAATGACCCCTCATTGCTCAATTTTGTAAGGGGCGTAGGAGCGGCCGTCGCGCCCATCGGGGCAGTTTTCTCGCCGATAAACACCGTTCTCCTAGGAGCGGCGCCCGGATTCAGAGACTTCGTTGTCGCTCTCGGGGCCATAATTACGCCATTAGCCACTTTGGACAATGATGGGAAATATCTGGTCTTTCAGAATGCGGCAGCTTGGATTTCGACCTTAGTAATCTTGTTCTATGGAAAATTTGGACGGAAAAGCATCCGGCAAGCAAGAAAGTGACCACTCAGAGGAGTTTTGGGGATGGCTGACCGTCCCAGGTTTGGTCCGGCCGGAGTGCCATCTAACTTCAAACTGATGAAAGCAAGCCTGGAAGATGTCCCATTGCTCTTACGACATGAAGGCCTCGACGCTTTTGAATATGAGGCAGTCTACTGGGGTCCAAAGCCACAGATCAAGAAGGAAGACGCTCAAAACCTTGGCACAAAGGCCAACGAGAATGACGTTTGGCTTAGCCTTCACGGGTCTTACTTCGTAAATCTCTGTGGAGAAAGGAAAATCGTTTCAGCAAGCAAGAAACGTCTCATCGCATGTGCTACCGCAGCAGAGTGGATGAATGCCCATGTTGTCGTCTTTCACCCAGGATTCTATGGCAATAAGCCACGGGAACTTGCCTTCAGAAACTGTTTGGAGGCCCTGAAAGACTTGGCTGAAACTTTGAAGAGTCTGGGCATCAGGAGCGCAAAGATCGGACCTGAAACCATGGGCAAGCCATCTCAGCTCGGTAGCCTAGACGAAGTGCTGCGGATCTGCGAAGAAGTAGAACAGACCCAGCTTGTAATCGATTGGTCACATCTGCATGCAAGGGATGCGGGACGATTCAGGACGCTAGAAGACTTCCGCAGAGTAATCGAGAAGATTGAAGGTCGACTCGGCGCAGAAGCTGCCAGGAACATGCATTGTCACTTCAGCAAAATCGAATTCACTGATAAAGGCGAAAGGCGACACCACACTCTTGAGGAAGAAAGATACGGACCGAATTTCGCGCTGCTAGCAAGCATTATTGTAGAGTTCAAGCTCAGACCGGTCATAATCAGCGAAAGCCCACTGTTGGATGTTGACGCAGCAAGAATGAGGGATATCCTTCACGGTCTACTCTAATGCGATACGTTTTTTATAACCACCACAGTGCTGTCTAATGGGTACAGGTTTTGGCCAAACTGAGAGGGTTTCAAGAACTCACATCAATCGATGAAGCTTTACGCAATTTCTTCGGCGCACTAGAAATCAAGAAACCCAGAACCGTTCCTATTATTCTGGACAAAGCCTTAGGCCGCGTCTTGGCTGAGACAATCACGGCGAAGGAGGATCTCCCTCGAGTTGACAGATCCGCAATGGACGGCTACGCGGTCAGGGCCGAAGACACTTTTGGTGCCTCGCAGTTCAAACCAAAAATCCTAACGTTAACTGAAAGTCGCATCGTGAGCACTAAATGCGCTATGCGATTATGGACCGGCAACTCGCTTCCAAAAGGCGCAAACGCCGTAGCAATACTTGAAAATACCAAGCAGATTGATGACAAGATCGAGGTGTGGACGCCACTAGCGCCAGGCGAAAACGTCTCAAAAAGAGGAGAAGACATAATGCGGGGGACTGTTGCTGTAGAAGCTGG
>Ga0315289_10000625_pt1 | contig 54106 bp, 43 predicted proteins | sample YL17G11_40_MG_FD_203452 | JGI IMG/M metagenome (GOLD analysis project Ga0315289, IMG submission 203452) | Sediment microbial communities from Yellowstone Lake, YNP, Wyoming, USA - YL17G11_40 | ecosystem: Environmental > Aquatic > Freshwater > Lake > Sediment | place: USA: Wyoming | collected...
GTCGTCCTGACCTCGTAACCCCGCCCTGACCCCTCTCCCAACCCCCCAACGGCACCTGTAGTGTCGAAGGACCCCGCTATGACCCCATAGAAGCCCCCTGTGGCTAGCACTGTCGAAGATGCGCTAGCGGCCCGGTGTGCTCCCCCACTACTCACGGGGGAGGTGAATGGAGAACGTGCTCCCCAGGCCGAGGGTGCTCTCCACCGTCACGTGCCCCCCGTGGGCCTGCGCGATGTGCTTGACGATAGCGAGGCCCAAGCCGGTTCCGCCCGCCGACCGACTGCGGGCCTTCTCGACCCGGTAGAAGCGCTCGAAGATGCGGGGCAGGTGCTGGGGCGCGATGCCGGGCCCCTCGTCGCGCACCTGTATCACGATCCCCTCCCCGGCTGCCCGGGCCTCGACCCATACGGCGCCGCGCGGGTTGCTGTACTTGATGGCATTGCCGAGGAGGTTCACGACGGCTTGCTCCAGGAGCGCCGGGTTGATGTGCGCGGTCAAGGTCTGGTCGCACGAGACCTCGACCCTCATCTCCCGTTCGTCGGCCTTCGCCTGGCAAGCCTGGATGGCGGCGCCGAGGGCTTCGCAGATAGGGCCCTCCTCCAGGGCGATTTCGTCCCGCTCGGCCCCCTGCTCGATCCGCGACAGGGCGAGGAGGTCCTCGATGATGGCGTCCAGGCGGTGGGACTGCTTGGCGATGATCTCGAGGAACCGTTCAGCGTGCTCGCGGTCGTCCAGCGCTCCCTCACGGAGTGCCTCAACAAACCCCTGGATGGCGGTGATGGGTGTCTTCAACTCATGGGAGACGTTGGCCACGAAGTCCCGTCTCACCGTCTCCAGCCGTCGCAGACGCGTTACGTCGTTCAGCACGATCAGCGCGCCGATGCGCTTGCCCTGCGCGTTGTGGAGGACGGTGCCGTGACCCTGCAAGAATCGGTCCGCGGCTTCCCGGAGCACGATCACGCCCTCGACGAAGCCGTTGCTGCCCAGGGCCTGGCTGACCAGCCGCTGGAGGCTCGGGTTGCGGATGGCCTCCGGGAGGGCTCTGCCCTCCGCCTCGACGGGGTTGACGCGGAACATCTCGGCGGCTGCGCGGTTGAGGGCAATCACGCGCTCGTCGGCATCGACGGCGAGGACCCCCTCGACCATGCTGGCGAGGAGGGCCTCCTGTCGGTTGCGCTGTTCGTTGAGGGCGTCGAGACGGTCATCGAGCTGCTCGGCCATCTGGTTCATCGCGTCTGCCAGCCCTCGGGCCTCGGCCGAGTCCTGAAGGGGCACGCGGTACGCGAGGTCGCCGGCGGCGAAGCGCTCGGCGGCCCGTCTCATCTCCCGCCAGGGCCGGGCGAAGTGCTGTGCCACCAACCAGCTTGCGGCGATCGCGAGGGCCGCGACGAGGCCGGCGCCGAGGAAGATGCGGTTGCGGATGGCGACCACCGCCTGGTCAATGTGGCCGACCGAGGTGGCCGTGCGCAGGGCGCCGACGGTCCTTCCGTTCGACCGCAGGGGCACTGCGATATACATCATGTGCACGCCGAGGGTGTAGCTGTAGCGGACCGCCGAACCCCGGCGTCCGCTCAGAGCGGCGATCACCTCCGGCCGATCGCCGTGGTTGTCCATTCGGGTCGGGTCCGACTCGGAGTCGGCGAATACCTTGCCGGAGGGTGAGATCACTGTGATGCGTGTGTTCGCGCTTCGTCCGAGGGACTGGCAGAGGGGCTGCAGTGCGGCGAGGTCGGAGACGAGGGGCGCGCTGATCTCCGGCTGAAGGAGGCGGGCGCGCGCCTCAAGCTCGTTCCGGATCTCGGCGTAGGTCGCGCGCCGGAGGACGCCCATGGCGTCCCAGCCCGCGGCGAAGAGGGCGATCAGCGTGATCGACACCAAGGCGGGGAAGAGCTGTCGGACGAGGCTGCTCTGGCCCATGCGGCGTTACCCTTTCAGGCGGTAGCCCACCCCACGCACCGTCTCGACGTAGTCGCTGCAAGGGCCGAGCTTCTTCCGCAGGCCGGCGATCTGCACGTCCACCGACCGGTCGGTGACGGGGTAGTCGTCGCCGTGGACCGCATCGACGATCTGCCCTCGGGTGAACACCCAACCCGGTCGGCGGGCCAGAAGCTGCAGCAGGCGGAACTCCGTGTGGGTCAGTGCCACGGGCTTACCCTTGACCAGCACCTCGTGGCGGCCGGGGTGGATAACCAGATCGCCGATGCGGAGGGTCGTCTCCTCCGCCGGCACCAGGCTGCCCTTCCGCCGGAGGACGGCCTTCACTCTCGCCAGCATGACGCGGGGGCTGAACGGCTTGGTGATGTAGTCATCCGCGCCGAGTTCGAGGCCGGCGACCACGTCGGTCTCCTCGCCCCTGGCTGTGAGCATGACGATCGGGATGTGGGCGGTGGTCGGGTCGCTCTTTAGAATCCGACACACGTCCAGCCCATCCAGGCCGGGCAACATGAGGTCCAGTAGGATCAGATCGGGCAGCTGCTTGCGCGCCGCCTTCAGCGCCTCCTCGCCGCTGGAAGCGGCCGCGATCTGGTAGCCGTCCTTCTCGAGTTGGTACCGGATCAGCTCGAGGATGTCCTCTTCATCCTCGACCACGAGCACTCGACCTCTGGGCATCGATCTCCCCCTCTCAGGCCCGCGTGGGCATCATGCGAGTCTCCCGTTCCGGCCATGTTCGCAGTCGGTGAGAGATTCGTTAGCCCCGCCGGGCTTCCTGCGTGTGGGGCATCCTGCCGCCCCGGAGGGCGTGGTCGGTCTCACATGATGAGCATGCAGTCGCCGTAGGAGTAGAACCGGTAGCGACGCTCGACCGCGCCACGGTAGGCCGAGAGGATGAGCTCCCGACCGGCGAAGGCCGAGACGAGGAGGATCAGTGAGGAGCGTGGGAGGTGGAAGTTGGTGAGGAGGGCATCGACCATGCGGAACTGGTAGCCGGGGTAGATGAAGCAGCGCGTCCAGCCGGAGGAGGCCCGGACGACGCCTCCCTCGATGGCGCTCTCCAGCGTACGAACGCTGGTGGTGCCGACAGCGATGACCCGCCCGCCCGAGAGGCGCGTGGCGTTGATGGTGTTGGCGGCCTCGGGCGTGACCTCGAAGTACTCCTCGTGCATGACGTGGTCCTGGACGCGCTCGCTGACCACCGGCTGGAAGGTACCCCAGCCGACGTGGAGGGTCACGGTCGCTGTTCTGACCCCTTCCTCCCTGAGCTGCTCCAGAGTCTCAGGCGTGAAGTGTAGGCCGGCCGTTGGTGCGGCCACTGCTCCCTCGCTGCGGGCGTAGACGGTCTGGTAGCGCGTGCGGTCTTCGCTTCGAGGCTGGGGGCGCTTGATGTACGGGGGGAGGGGCATGGCGCCCAACTCGTCGACCGCTGCCTCCCACTCGCCCTCGGACCTGAAGCGCGCCTGACGGAGGCCCGACTCGCCGCGGCTCGTGATCGTGGCGACGAGCCGGCCGCCGCCGAACTCGATCTGCGTGCCAGGCCCCAGCTTCCTGCCCGGCTTCGCGAGGACTTCCCATTCCCACTCACCGAGGCGGCGGACGAGCAGCAGCTCGGCCTTGCCGCCGCTCGGCAGCCGCCGACCGACGAGGCGCGCCGGGATGACCTTCGTGTCATTGAGCACCAGGCAGTCGCCTGGGTGCAGGAGCTGCACGAGGTCGGGGAAGCGCGCGTCGCGAAGGGAACCGGTCGCTCGCTCGACGACCATCATGCGCGCTTGGTCACGGCGTTCGGCGGGTTCCTGGGCGATCAGCTCGGCGGGCAGGTCGTAATCGAAGAGGTGGATGTCCATGCCGAGGCGTGTCGGGGCTAGTGCTCCCACTCCTCCTCGTCGTGGAGGCGGCGCCACTGGTCGCGGGTGAGGGCCATCAGGAGCTGGGTGCGATCGCCTTCCAAGCGGTCCACCTGTTCGAAGCCGCACTTGGCGTAGCAGCGGCGGGCCGGGAAGTTCTCCTCCCGGACGACCAGGGTGATGCGCTTCAGCTTCGCATGGATGAAGGCGTACTCGAGAATGGCCCTCAGAGCGTGCTCGCCGTGGCCATGGATGCGGTTCTCCTTGCGGAAGAGGTGGATGTGAACGGAGGCGGAGCCGGCCTTGAGGTCGATGCTGTGGAGCACGACCTCGCCGATGGGCGTCTGGTCCGACACCAGAGCCACGGCGAAGTACAGCATGTTGTCCGTGGTTGCGGCCTCGCGGTACCAGTCCGAGGTGTCGATGTCCGCCTCGTCATGGGCCGCCAGGAAGCCATTGAGATCGGGGCTTCTGATCTCGACCGGCCCGTCCGCAATCGGTTGCCCGGTGTAGTACCCCATGGGGGAGGACCACTCCACAGCCAGCCGCGGAAGTCAGCAGGCAGGAATCAGAATAGCACCAAACGGCGAAACGTCAAGGCTCAGCCGAAGTAGCCCAGGTCCTGGAGGCGGCGCTTGACGGCGCTGCCAGGATCGGCCAGGAGGCTCTCCACTGCTGGGTGGGGCACCGCGTCGCGAGCCCAGTCATACACGACCTGGGCCAGCGCAGCGGCGCGGGCAGGCTCCTCGTCGATCAGGTTGCGCTGCTCGTGCGGATCGGCGGCGAGGTGGTAGAGGTCGTGGCGTCCGCTGGCCCGATGGACCAGCTTCCAGCCATCCTCTACCACCGCAGTCATGTCGCAGAGGTACGGCTCCAGATCGAAGTGGGGGTGCCGTTGCCGGACATGCTCGGCCGAGACAGCGTCCAGCTCGAACCGCTCCGAGATCGTCCGCGGACGGCCGTGGCCGCGGGCAGCGGCGAAGAGGTCGGCCCCGGTCGCGGCGGTCGGAGCCAGAGCGTCAGTGGCCCCGGCCAGAGAGGCGATGGTCCGCGTGGCGTCCGCCAGCTGAACCGGGGCGGTCGACACTCCGGGCTCGACGAGACCACGGGGCGCCCGCACCACCAGCGGGACCTGGAGGAGCGGCTGGTCCAGGCCTACCGCCGGCCCGTGGCCCATCAGCCGACCCTCGCCGAGCATCTCGCCGTGGTCCGCAGTGACGATGGCGACCGCCTCATCCCAGAACCCCATTTGCTGCAGTCCGTCCCGGAGTCGGCCGATGAGCATGTCATCGTAGGCGATGCAGCCATCGTACAGGCCGTTGGCGACGGCCTTCTTCTCCTCCGAGGCCAAGGCGCCGTACTCGTAGACGTTGCGGAGGGAGAACCCGATCCCGAGCGGCACCGGCCGGTCGCAGAACCGCCGGGTGAACGGGCGCTTGGCGATGTACGGCCAGTGCACGTCGAAGTACCAGACAACGGCGAACCAAGGGGCCCTGGCTTGTCGCAGACGCAACAGACAGGCGGAGGTGCATGCGTCGCCCCCCTTGTCGGTCCAACCCAGCCGCTTGGGGAGCGATTCGAGCAGCAAGCGCAGCGGGGGATGTGATGCCGCGAAGAACCAGTCGAAACCGCGGTCAAGACCTGTCTCCGGCCCCAAGTAGTGATTCGCCGAGGCGCACAGCGTCTCATAGCCGCGGCGCTTGAGCGCCTCGGCGAGGGTCGGGAGGTCGGGTGGAAGGGATCGGTGGACCTCCGCGCGGTGCTCGCGCGGCGAGAGGCCTGTCATCAGGGTGAAGACCGCCGGCACCGTCCACGAGGACTCGCTGTAGGCCGCGCCAAACCGCACGCCCTCGGCCGCCAACGAATCCACGTTGGGTGTGGTGGGTTTCCCATACCCATTGCAGGAGAACCGGTCGGCTCGCCCACAATCGACCACGACCAGGAGGATGTTGGGGAGGTCCACGGGGCATCCCTGTGCCGAACGGGATGGGTGACGGCATGGGGTCATTCGCCAAGGCACTGGAACGGCCCTTCCGGCGCGGCTCGCAGCGCCCGCCGTGGGGGCCGAAGGGGTCACCTACTCGGGGATAGGCCCCGGAACCCTCGCGCTCTGCGGGCGTGCCGTGCGGGTACTGCGAAGGTCACAATCGCCGTATCCCCCCGGTGTCTGAAGGGACGTACGTTCACCACCCGTGCCGGGCAGATGCGTCTCCCCGAGCGATCGAGGCCCTGGCCTTGGTCGCCAGCCTCGGGCAGCGGCAGGAACTCCCAAGGCACCGCGATCGTCGCCTCGGCGTTCCCTGCGTCCTCATCGACCACGAAGATGGCCATCCCCGGGCAGTCGCGGATGCACCGGAGGCAGCCGGTGCAGCGGCCAGGGTCGACCGCGGGTGGTTGCATCGGGTCCGGCCCGAGGCAGATGGCACCCCGGCGGCAGGCGGTCTCACACGGGTCGCAGGGGATCGGCTGGTCGCACTCGATGATCGCGAGGGGGCCGCGGCGGGCCCGTCGGGAACGAGGCTGTCGCGGGAAGATAGACGGCACCTCGCGCCGGAGCAACGCCAGGCGCTGTCGGGCCTGCCTCACCCCTCCGCCCCTCTCCCCCCGGGAGAGGGGCGGAGGGTCAGGCAGGTCTACCGACGATGCCGCCGCGATGCCCGCGATCCGCCCCTCTTCCATGGCTGTCGAGGCCTCGGCGATGCCGCCCAGATCCCCGGCGAGGTAGACGCGCTCATGGGAGCTTCGCATGTCTTCGTTGCGCACGGGCGCCGGGCCGCCGCCGGCGGGGTCGTCGGCCATCCCCAGCCCCAACATGCCGGCTAGCTGCGTCTGTGGTCGCAGCCCGACCGCCAGGCAGACCAGGTCCACCTTCAGCCGCCGCTCGGAACCGGGCACCGGGCAGCCGGCCTCGTCGATCCAGGCGATGACTGCCCTTTGCACCTCCTCTTGGCCGAGAGCCGCGACGATGGTGTGCGAGGTGAGAATGGGGGTGCCTGCCCGTCGGACGCGGGCGGCGTGGACCTCCCAGCCGCCGATCTGCGGTGCGGCCTCGACGATGGCGGCGACCCGGGCGCCGGCCTGGATGAGCTGGAAGCTGACGATGAGGCCGACGTTGCCCGAGCCGACCATCAGCACCCGACGACCGGGGAGCACGCGGTGAAGGTTGGCGAGCGTCTGGGCGGCGCCGGCGGTCATCACGCCGGGGAGGGTCCAGCCGGGGAAGCGAATGGCGCGCTCGGAGGCGCCGGTGGCGAGGATGAGCCGGTCGGGGGCGAGCTGGTAGGACCGACCGTCGCTCGTGGCGCACGCAAGCACGGGGCCGGGGAACGCGCCCCACACGACGGTCGAGAGGCGCACATCGACCCCGAGCCCCCGCACCTGACCGAGCAGCGTCTCGCCGATCTCGTAGCCGCGCCGACCGGCGTAGTGGTCGCTGGTCCCGAAGAAGCGATGGATCTGCTTGAAGAGCTGGCCGCCGGGCCGGTCGTTCTCGTCGAGCAGGACCACTCGGGCGCCCGCGCGAGCGGCCTCGATCGCCGCGCACAGGCCTGCGGGGCCTGAGCCCACTACCGCAACCAGAGGCGGTTCCGAGTCCCGGATTCCGAGTTCCGAGGGGATTCTCAACATTGTCTGCCGTGGCCGTTCTTCTGGCTCCTGACTTCCGGCTTCTGACTCCTGCCGTCCTGGGTCTCGATCCTCATGCCGCCTTGAGCCGGGGTGATGCAGGTCCGCACGTTCGGTCGGCCATCGACGGTCATCGCGCAGTCGGTGCACCGGCCGATGGCGCAGAAGAGGCCGCGCGGCTCGCCGCGGCGATCTGAGTAGCGCAGCACGCGGCGACCGGCAGCGAGGAGCGCCACGGCGATCGGCTCGCCTTCACCGGCCGGGATCGGCTCGCCATCGAGGTAGATGGTCACCTCGCGTGCCGGCGGGAGGTCGCCGAGGACCGGATGGCTGGTGATGCGTCGGTTCATGGTCGCGTGGGTGGGACGACCCCACGGGGCGCCCCTACGACGACAGCAGACCGAGCACCGACCGTCCGGCGTCGCGCGCCTGAAGGATCGCCTCGTGGGCGGCGGCGATGGCGGGGTAGGTCGGCTCGTCGGGGCGGAGCCCGCAGACGGACTGCAGAACGTACTCGACTCCGCGCGGGTAGATGCGCTCCGCGAACTCGCGGTCCTTGTCGAGCATCCGGCCCGACTCGTCGGTGGCGCGGAAGAGCATGCCCGCGGCGGCACAGAGGATGGTGACCGACGCCGGTGCGTGGTGCTCGGCATCGAAACGCAGGGAGCCGATGACGCGGTCATCGGGGCCGAGCTTCCGCTGCACGTCCCGGCCCACGCGGTAGATCGTGTCGCCCAGCGCGCGGTTGCAGAAGCGGGACAGCAAGTCCTCGATGTGGGCGCCTTGGTTCGCCTCGTTGAACTCGTCGGGATAGGCGTCGATCAGCGCCCTGGCCGATTCCCACATGCCTCGCCGGGTCGCCTCACCGAGGCGCGGGTGCTCGATGGCCTGCCAGGTGAACACAAGCTCCGGCGCCTCCAGGTGCGCGAAGTAGGCGCAGAGCGCGTGCCCCAGGTTGTGGATGAAGGACTTCCGGTCGACATAGGCCTTGATGTTCGCCTGCGCGTCGAGGCCCGGCACGGGCGGCACGCCGGAGAGGAAGCCCTTGGCATCGCAGATGAGCGTGCTGTAAGCTTCGGCGTAGACGAGGAGAGGGTCGCGGGCCTCGTCCTCGGGGTGCATGATGGGCACCATCTTGCCGGTGCTCGTCTCGACCAGCCCCAGCCGCTCGCCGATCGGGAAGCCCACGGGAAGGTGCTGCGCCACACCCTCGCGGACGATGCCGGCGGCGTCGCGGAGGTTCTCGGCGAAAACGATATCCAGCGGCCCGCGGCCTCGCTCCTCCCGCAGAAGAAGGCCGCGCGCGATGGCGGGGTAGGTGTATCGGAGGTAGTCCGGCCCGACCGCCGTCCCCGCGAGCGCGCAGTCGGCCAGTTCGCGGGCTACGGCCTCGGTATCTCGCCCATCGACGCCGCGGACGTTCCGAACGAGGATCGTCTTCGGCTCCCGGTCCCTGATCTCGACGGTGTACTCGCGGCGCTCGTTCAGGGCGCGGAGGATGGTCTCGTTGACCTCCGCGAAGACGACCTCGTACCCGGCGGCGGAAAGGAGCTGACCGATGAACGAGCGGCCGATCTTCCCCGCGCCGATCTGGACGAAGGTCGCCATGGCCGAGGCCACCTCGAATGGTGAATGCAGAATGATGGATGATGGATGGCGACACGATGGGTGGTGGAGCGCACTCGGCTCAGTGACCCATCACTGTCGGCTGCTGGCGTCATTCATCATTCTGCATTCATCATTCGCCTTGCTGCAGGAAACGCCTTCCCGACGCGGAACGTTCGGAGGCGGGACTGCTATCGAGAGGGAGCGGGCTATGAGAGTCGGAGTGAACCTACTGCTGTGGTCGGCCCAGATGGGCCCGGAGTCGCCGGACCTCATCCGCAAGGCCGGGGCGATGGGCTTTGACGGGATCGAGATCTTCATCGATGAGCCGGCGCGGATCGACTGCGCGGCCCTTCGCGGCGCAGCCGAGGAGCAGGGGTTGGCGCTGACGTGCTGCTCCATCGTCGGCCCGGACCGGCACCTGATCAGCGACGATCCGGCCATCCGGAAGCAGGCGAAAGACTACATCCGGGCGGCGTGCGATGTGAGCGCGGAGGTGGGATCTGACACCTTCTGTGGGCCGCTCTACGCCGCCGTGGGCGTGCTGGCCGGCCGACCGAGGACGGACACCGAGTGGCAACGCGCCGTCGAGGGGCTGCACGAGGTCGCGCCCTATGCCGATGAGTGCGGGGTGACGCTCGCCCTCGAGCCGCTGAACCGCTTTGAGACCTACTTCGTGAACACGGCAGCGGACTGCCTGCGGCTGGTTGAGGACGTCGGTCACCCGAAACTCAGAGTGCACCTCGACACCTTCCACATGGGCATCGAGGAGAAGGACCTGCCCGGCGCCATCCGCACCGCCGGCCCGCACCTCTGGCACATGCACTGCTCGGAGAACGACCGCGGCACCCCGGGCACGGGGCACACGGACTGGGACGGGGTCTTCGGGGCCCTGCGCGAGCTGGGCTACGACCGGTGGTTGGTGATCGAGAGCTTCGTGCTGGGGAACGAGGCCATCGCCAAGGCGGCTGCGATCTGGCGGGACATCGCCCCGAGCGGGGATGACCTGGCGAGGGATGGGTTGGCGTTCCTGAGGGCGATGGCGGGGTGAGGAAAAGAGGGACGGAGCCCTTTTCCAGGAAAGCCCAAGGTACTGGGCTTTCCTGGAAAAGGGCTCCGTCCCTCTTTTCCGTCCCTACGGGGCCTTCCTGGGCAGAGCCGCCATCTTCGTAGCCGTCTTGGGCCGGTAGAACGCCAGGTAGCCGCCGGAGAGCGGTTGGGTGCCGAGGGTGCCGCCGCTGTTTGAGAGCACCATCATCGCTCCGCCCTGGGCGACCGCGATGCCCACGTGCTGCGAGCGGCTGGCGCCGAAGGTGAAGGGCCACACCAGGATGTCCCCCGGCCGAGCCACGCCGTCCTCCCGCACCTTGTACCCCTTCTCAGGCAACCGATGGGCCCACATGGCGGCATCGCCGAGGCACCACCCGAGCGCCTGGCCCAGGGTGGCCGCGCACATGTTCGGGACGTGGGAGACTCGCCCGGCTGCCATGCGCTCGATGGCCACCGCTGGCTCCCCCTCGCGCGGGTAGGTGAGTGCGAGGCCGGTCTGGGGGAAGACGGTGGTCTTCATGCCCTCCACGAACGACTTCCGCCAGTTCTGGAGGCGGTGCAGCTTCTTGCGGGCGACCGGGTCGCTGTCCGCGAACCGCGCCGGACGCTGCGTGCCGACGAGCTGCAGCGATCCGGACAGGCCCGCATTCGTCGGCATCTCGGCCGGCCTCGGCCGGTGGTCGGGCTCTGGGCCGAGGGGGAACAGCGCGGCGAAGTCCGTGGGTGCGGGCTGCGCGGGCTGTGGCGGGTTCCATGTGAGCGGCTCGGGTACCGCCGGGAGCATGGCCGAAGAGAGCGCCATCCACTCGAGCGCCGCGAAGGCATCCCCGCCGCCATCGCTTTCGACGAGCAGTATCTCGACGCTCGCCCCCGGCGGGCGCGGCGAGTGTGTGGGTTCCGTCTTGGAGACCCAGCCGCGGAACACCGATCCCTGGCTCGGGAAGGCCACCTGCACCGGGAGGCCGGCCCGGCAGAGGCGGGTATAGGGTTCCGCGACCTCCGCCCTGAGCCGCGCGACCCGAGCCGGCCGCACCTCCACGATGGGGATCCCTCTGAAGACGCGCGCCCCCTGCGGCGCGAAGGACCGTGCGACCAGGCACTGCTCCGGCGCGAGGTGGTCGTGCCAGCGAGGGTGGGCGAGGTCGGTCGAGCCGGGCGGGAGAGGCAGCGGCGGCCACAAGGCGAAGCCCGACACGTCGCCGCGCGGCGCGAGGCGGAAGCTCATGGTGGGCGCCGGCACTGGTGGCGCGGGCGGCGAAGTCCCGGTCAGCATGGGCGACGGGAACCCGCCTAGCGCGGCGGCTCCCGATGGCGACGCGACCATCGTGGCGGGGCGCTCGGGTGGTGACCAGGCCTCGAGCACCGGCCGGGAGGGCCGGACCGGGGCGACGGTCGCTGGCGGCTCGACGGGCGGCGGCTCGCGCCGCGCAGCCTCGGCACCACCCAGGACGGCATCCCGGGCAGACTGGGCCTGGGCTAAGGCGGTCTGGACTTCGTCGACGCGCCCCTCGGCTGCCGTGACAGCAGCGACTGCCTCAGCCAAGCGCTCCTCGGCGGCCTTCACGTCGTTCCGGGCCAAGGCGCCGATATCGGCCAGGCGTCGCCGCGCCGCCACGTCGTCTTTCAGCGGCGCCGCCGTGGCCTCGGCGGCATGGAGGTCGATTCGCGCCGCCTCCAGCAAGTCGGTCAGGGCGCGCACGCGGCTGTCAGCGGCGGCCAACTCCCTGGACGCCTGCTCCACGCTCTTGGTCCTGAGTGCGGGCGAGGCAGGAGACGGGGCCGTGGCGTCGGCCTTGACGCTCCGCGCACCCCCCGTCCGCGGCAGCCGGATGAGGGGCTCCCCCGGCGGCGTGGCTCCTGACGGCGGCTGGGCAGCCGTCGCGGGCGCCGGCGGCATGGTGGGCGGCAGGAGGGCCTGCAACGACCAGAGGCGAGCGACGGGCGACGGGAAGTCGCGCGCCGCCACCACGAAGGGCGCGGCGCCGATGCGTGCCGCCGCCTCTTCCGCCCGCCGGAGGTCGTTCAGCAGGTCAACCTCATAGATGCGGAAGAGCGGCACTCCCCAGGGGACGAGGCTGCTCGGAGAGCAGGCGTACTCCAGAATGCCCGCGTACTGGGCCTGGATGATCCGCGGCGTGGCGGACAGGGATAGCTGTCGCACCAGCTCAGTGGCATCGGCGGGCGTCCAGCCGAAGTAGATGATGGCCGGTGGCGTCGTCAGCAGCCGCTCGCGAACGGGGACCGGCACCGACGCAGCAGCCGGATCCCGGCGTGGAGGCAGTGAAGTTCCCCACGCCATGCCCGGTAGGAGAACGACCCAAGACAAGGCCAGAAGCTTGCGTATCATGATCTGCGGAACCAGCACGGCAACTCGCACGTCCCCGTCTGCCGCCCGGTCACCTCTTATCTAACGTCGTTCGCCGCCGGATGGTTCACCACCTGCGCCGCCAGAAACCCCAAGAGCGGCTTACTTTGCGTTACATTGCCGTCATACGCGTTTACACGCCGCCCGCGCCGCGAGTGGTATACACACTTCGGTCCGGCCGGCCAACCGGGTACGCGCCGGCGCGACGGGAGTCCACGTGTTGCGCAGAACAGGTGGTTTCACCCTCATCGAGGTCCTGATCGTGGTTGTGGTCGTGGCCATGTTGGCGGCCATCGTCATCCCCCGCATATACCCCACGGCCAGACAGGCCCGGGAGACGGAACTCCGCGCCAACTTGCACGCCTTCCGCACGAGCATCGTCCTGTTCCACGCCCACTGCGCCGACTGGCCGGCCCAACTGGCCGATCTGGTCGCCACAAGCGGCGAGGGCCTCACCGGCGGCAACGGGGTGTCCATACCGCCTGACGCGTTCAAGGGCCCGTACTTCATCGCCTCGCCCGATGGCTTCCTCCCGGTCGACCCCTTCACCGGCGCTTGCGACTGGACCTACGACCCCACTACGGGCGCCGTCCATTCCGCCTCGCCCCGCATCTCCTCCGAGGGAACAGCCTACAGCACTTGGTAGGACGGCGGTTCGGAGTCCCGAGTTCCGAGTCCCGAGGCCTACGTCATCCCCAGGTCGATGCCGGCCACTCGCTCCGCCTGGGAGGCGACGAGATAGAGGGGGCGTACGGCGTGGACGGACGGCGGGGCGGCGGCCGCGAGCTGCGCCCGGGCGGCCTCTGCCACGAACTGGGCCTGGGGCAGGCAGAGCGAGGGAGGGGCGAAGGTGATGCGGTCGCCCATGGCCGCGGCCAAGGCGTCACGGTGCCCGACCGCGGCCTCCCCGACCAGCAGCAGCTCCCCGTCGGTGGCCTGAAGGTGCTCGACGGCTGCTCCGGACTCCAGCGCCGACGGGCCGGATAGCCCTCGCAGCGTGCCAAGGGCTCCGCCCCGGTAGGTTGCCACGTAGACGGTGTTCTTCCAGCCGGGCTGCAGAACGGCGATCACCCGGCCGGCCTCGAAGGCGAACGGTGTGGCGATGGCCTCGAGCGTCGGCACGCCGACCAGCGGAATCACGAGGCGGTGTGCCAGCGCTTTGGCGGTCATGACGCCGATCCGCAGGCTGGTGAACGAGCCCGGCCCGAGTGAGACGGCGAGGGCGGTGAGGGCCTCATCCCTGAGGTGGCTGAGCAGGGCCTCGATCTCGCGGGCGAGGTTCTCGCACAGCGACATCTTGCTGGGGAAGGCTCGCGCGGCGACGATGGCGCTCCCCCGGCAGAGGGCGAGGCTGGTCACGGCACTCGACGTCTCCATCGCCAGTAGGTTCATGACGCCGCTTCCTCAGCGTCTTCTCCCGGCAAGTCCTGCTCCAGGCGGGCAACGATCTCCTCGCCGCGTCTCGTTCGCCCGGTGATCTCGAGCCGGCGCTCGTCGCCCTCGCCGTAGGCGATGGCCACATCGATGCGCTCATCGGGCAGTGCCTCGCTCACCTTCTCGGCCCACTCGATGACGGCGATGCTGGCCTGAAGCTGCTCATCCAGGCCGAGCTCCCGGAACTCCTCCGCCGAGGAGAGCCGGTAGGCGTCGATGTGCAGCAGGCCCGGCGAGGCGGGGTAGTGCTTGGCGAGCACGAAGGACGGGCTGGACACGTTCTGTCGGATGCCCAGGCCCCGGGCGACCCCTTGCGCAAAGCATGTCTTCCCGACGCCCAGGGGGCCGGTCAGAGCGACGAGATCGCCCCGCGCTAGCAGCCCTGCCAGCGCGGCCGCGATCTCCTTGGTCATCTCGGGCGAGGTGCTCCGGGTGTGCAACGAGTCACCGCCAGCGAGCTCCCGGCGCCGGGGCGCCGGACGCCCTGCAGTTGTCTCCAGGGCAGGTGGTCAACCGCGCCCCAACGGAAACGGGGGCAACGATCCTCGGAGACGAGACCGTTGATCGCCCTGTCCCTGGTTCCGCCTCAGCGCACCACCTGTCCCGTTGCCCTCGCTCGCGCGATAAGGATGCCGTTGTTGTAGCTCCAGACGGCGAAGTAGCCCCCCTCGATCGGCTGCGGGTCCCGCCAGCGCAACACCCACTTGTCGTCTACCGATAGGTAGAGCTCCGGCCCGAGCTTCACTGCCTTGACGTGGAACCAGTGCCGGTGGAAATCGAAGTTGTGGCTGGTGGGGTTGATGAAGCGGGCCTCGGTTGTCTGGGCCACCGGCGTGTTGCCCTTGAGAATCTTCGTGCAGGTGTTGCTGTCGCCGGCAAAGACGAAGCTGTACCCCGAGCAGAGGTTGCGGCCGTCCCCGCAGAGGGTGCAGTTGAGGTCACTGGGGTGAGTGTAGCCGCCGTGGTCAGGGTCGGTGTCCATCTCCAGCGCGCCCCAGAACTCGAAGGTCTGGTCCCCGTAGAGGGCGTGTTTGCTCCAGAGCAGCGGCGACTGGTGCTTTGAGCCGCCGAACCACGCCCAGCCCGGATAGCACGACCACCGGTCGGTCACCTGCCACAGGCCCAGTTCGGGCACCCAGTCGGTCGGCGCGCCAGAGAAGGTGTACTCCAGCGTGTTCGTCGAGTAGGCCTCCACGCGCTCGGGGTCGATCTGCGCCCCCTCATCGAAGAGACCGATCGCGCTGTTGTCGAGCCATGTGCCATCGCGACAGGCGAGTACCGGCTGGTCATCAAGCCAGATGCGGGTCGTGAGCCCGCTCTTGTCGATGCGGGCGACGCGCTCACCGGCGCCGGCCGGCGCCTCGGCCTGCGCCACCTCCTCCTCGCCCCGTCGGCACGACACCCTCACGCCGCCCGTGGCGGCACGTGCCATCTCCACCGTGAGGCCGGAAGGCGTCGGTTGCCTGCCGGGAACCGAGCCGTCGCCCGGGATCACGGCACCCATGAGCACCCGCAGGCCCGGGCCGCTGCCAGGACCGAGCGTGAAGGGGACCCGTAGGGAGAGGTCGTCGAAGAACGGGAGCCGGAACCAGCGAAGGCGGGCCTGCGGGTCAAACTGCCAGTCGCTACTCCGGCGCGCCCAGTCGGCCATGGTGCCTTCCTGGGTGAACTGAGCAGTGACGGCTACGGGCTGATAGGGCTCATCGACCTGGCGGACGATCAGGTGGCCGAACTTCACCCGCCGTCCACCTTCGGCGCGCAGTCCCACCCGCCCGGATCGACGGCTGAAGTCGACCGCGTCGATGACCGGCTGGGCGTTCACCGTGGCTCGCAGTCTCCCGCGGGCCACCAGAAGCGACAGTCGTTGTGGCTCGTGAGCAGGGACATCGCCGGGGGCGGTGCCGAGACAGGCCAACCGGCCGCCCTCCATCCGCAGCAGTTGCCACACGCCGTCGGCCCAGCGGAGGAGATACCAGTCGTCCGGGCCGGTGGCACAGGCATACAGGCCAACCCCCTCAGCATCGCCGCGCGTCACATCGACGGCCACCTCGTAGTCGCGCCACCCACCACTCCCCATCATGAGCGAGGCCGGGTGCTCGAAGGTGCTGGTCGCGGTGAGGCAGCCATCGCTGGGCGCCCACCCGCCGCCGACTTGCAGCCAGGAGCCGAGCTCCGGCGTCTCGAGCGTGTCGGCGAAAGCCCACCAGGGCGTGACGCTGACATCGTCGAACCACGCGGACCCTGTGTTCTCGGCCCAGAGCCCGGTCCTGCCTTGCCCGAAGGTGGCGTCATGGGCGGCCAGATGGATGGCGCCATCCACGGAGCACTCGACCAACCCGCCGGAGACCGCGGCTTCGAGCCGATACCAACTGTCTTTGCGGAAGCCGCCGGTCACGGAGTCAAGCACGGTGGGCTTCCCGTCGACCACGCGCAGAAGCTGCTCGGCGGGGCCGGGGCCTGCGGCCGGAGCGAAGCGGAAGAGGTAGTAGTTGCTGCGATCCTGGACGCAGAAGGCCAGCCCGACGGCACCGGCGGCCTCGGTGGCCTTCACTGCGGCGGCGAAGCGGTACGATTCCCAGAACCACTCGCCCGCCGTCCCCAGAGCCGAGGGTCGGGCGGCGCAGCGGAAGGAGAAGGGGTTGGCGCTGAGGTTCGGCTGGAGCTTCCCCTTGCCGCCGGCGAGGCCGACGTGCCACCACTCTCCGGCCTCGACGTGCCAGGCGTTCTCCTCGCCCGGCTCGCGCATGAAGTCATCGTTGAACCGCACGGGCTCGATGGGCTGGACCAGGAGATCGTCGGCGCCCAGGGCCAGACCGGAGGCGGCGAACCCGATGCGGCCGTCGTAGGGCTCTTCATCATGCGCCCACGCCACGGTGCGACCGTTGGCGAGGATCGCCATCTCCCAGGCCCGCCGCTTGAGGGTGATCCTGAGCGGCGCGCTGGGGTCGGGCCAGGCTCGGGCGGTCCCGATCCGCCCGCCACCAGCGCCGGTCACCTTCTCGAACCAGGCTTCGTTCCGCCGTAGGTGGGCCACGTGGTGCGCGTCGGGCTTCCGGTAGTCGAAGGCCAGTTCCACCTCCGCGTTGTTGGCCCAGCCCTGGACCGATGGCAGCGCGAAGGTGATGTCGTAGTCCCCCTGCCCCTCGTCGGCGAGCATGGTGTACTCGGCCACCGCCATGCTGCCGACGAGCAGCCACGGAAGCCACACCAGCCAGACCTCGAGCCGGAACCAGTGCCTGTCGATCACTTCGTGCCTCGCAGAGCGGGCGAAGGCCCTCGGCTGCCGTTAGGGCCGGGCCTCGGTCAGGCTCTTCTCGTAGGGCGGCCTGAGGACCCCCACCTCGGTGATGATGGCCGCGATGAGATCGGAGGGGGTAGGGTCGAAGGCCGGGTTGTAGATTCGTACGCCCGCCGGACAGACAGGTTGCTTCGCCAGGTTGGCGATCCAGGCCACTTCGTTGTGGTCGCGCTCCTCAATGGGGATGTCCCTGCCAGAGGCGAGGCTCAGGTCCACCGTCGAGAAGGGCGCCGCGACGTAGAACGGCACGGCATGGTGGTGGGCGAGCACGGCGACCGAGTAGGTGCCGATCTTGTTCGCGGCATCACCGTTCCGGGCGATGCGGTCGGCGCCGACGACCACGCAGTCCACCCGGCCCTGCTGCATGAGGTAGCCGGCCATGCTGTCGGTGATGAGGGTGCAGGGGATGCCCTCCTGCTGCAGCTCCCAGGCGGTGAGGCGGGCGCCCTGGAGGAGCGGGCGGGTCTCATCGACCCACACGTGGACCCCCTTCCCTTGCTCGCAGGCCGTCCGCACCACGCCGAGGGCGGTGCCGTAGCCTGCTGTCGCCAGGGCTCCAGCGTTGCAGTGGGTGAGAATGTTGGCCCGCTGGGGGATGAGGTCGGCCCCGTGCTTCCCGATTCGGCGGCAGCGGTCGAGGTCATCCCGGGTGATGGCCACGCCTTCGTCAGCGAGGGCCGCGGCGATCTCGCCCCTGCTTCGCCCCGCCGCGGCCAGTTCCTCCGCCCGAGCCATCATCCGATCGAGAGCCCAGAACAGGTTCACCGCGGTCGGGCGGGTGGCGGCGAGCATCTCCCGGGCTTGCCGCAACTCCGCCAGGAGCGAGGGGGTGTCCGGAGCGTGCGACCGGGAGGCCACCAGCGCCAGGCCCTGGGCTGCGGCGCAGCCGATCGCGGGAGCGCCTCGCACTCGCAGCACGCGGATCGCCTCGGCCACCTGATCGAGGTTGGTGCAGTCCAGGAGGACGGTCTCGTTCGGCAGGCGCGTCTGATCGATCAGGCGGACCACGCCGCCCTCGGGTGTGCTCAGCCACTCCAGGGTGTTCATCGGGGGCCTCGTTCGCGTACTCGATCACCCAGGACTTCGCTTCCGGTGGTGAGGCGACCTCCGGGCGGCAGGTGCGGACGGCGGCCGAAGGGAACGGGCACTGTGTCACACAGAGCCCCGACCTCCGGAGCGGCGCCTGGCACCTGGGCCTACCCCTCCGGGCCGTCTCTACCATGCACCCCGCTCTTCTTCTCCTGCAATCCGCTCGGAGCTTCCTGAGCCGTCTGCACCGCGGTCGGCTGTTCCTCATGGCGGCCGCGTTATCGTACTACCTCTTCCTGGCGGCCATACCAGGGTTGCTGCTGTTCCTCTCGGTCGGGTCGTACCTTCTGGGCAGCGGCAGGCAGGCGGAGGCGGTGTTGGCGGTCGTCCTCCAGCACATCTTCCCGGAGGCCGCTTCCACCGGTCGGGCGGCACTCGAGGGGGCAGCCCAGGGCATCCTGGCCCACCGGGGGGTCGTGGGCGGGGTGAGCATCCTCGCTCTGCTCTGGATCGGGATGAGCTACTTCGACGCCCTGCAGCTCGCGCTCAACAACGTCTGGCACGTACCCGAGGACCGGCCCTTCCACCTGCGGAAACTGCACTCGCTGGCGCTGGTGCTCGGGGCGGCGCTGCTCGCGTGGCTGTCCTTCGGCATCACCACGGGGATGCAGATCGCCACTAACGCCGTCTCGCGGGCGAAGCTGGACATGGGCGCGGTCTGGCTGGCCTCCCAGGTCCTGGCTGGGGCGCTGGCGGTCATCCTCGCCAGCCTCACCTTCACCCTTCTCTACATCATCCTGCCCAATCGCCGCGTGAGCGTCGGCCCGGCAGCGTTGGGGGCGGTGATCGCCGCCACACTGTGGGAGCTGGCCAAGATCGGCTTCAACCGGCTGATGGTCGTCGCGCAGGGGTACCAGCCCGTCTACGGCTCAACCGCGAAGCTCGTGGTGGCACTGGTGTGGCTGTACGTGACCTCGGCGCTGATTCTGCTGGGGGCCCACCTGGCGGCGGGCGTCCAGTTGAGCACCGAGCGGAGGCGACGGGTGGAGTCGGTGGGAGGAACCCCCGCGAGGCGAGCCCAGGCGGACCGAGGGACCCGGTCGTGGGTGAGGCGGCGACGGGCTCAGCCGGCGGCGAGGACACCGCGTCGGGTCTCGGGGAGGGGCGCCTCCTCGCGGGATCGCTCGTCGATTGCTTCCGTCTCGGGCAGGCGCAGGACCGAGGCGAGGCCGAGCCAGAAGTAGGCCGCTCCCGGGGCAAGGTAGAGCGCCGCGCCGGTCGCCAGCGAGGCCCCCATGACGACGACCGCTCCGATGAGCGCCGCGCAGAGGATGCCCGTCGAGCTATCGCGAGCTCGCGCATATGCGCGAAGCGAGGCCGCGGCAGTCACGAGGAGCAGCAGAACGTAGAGCACAGCGCCCAGACCAAGCTCGCTGAAGGCGCGGCCGATGTCGCTCTCGATGAAGGGGCCGCGCTTGGCGTCTGGGCTGAGGCCGAAGCTGCCCACGCCGACGCCGGAGCCGACCCCCATCCCGAACGGGTGGCGCCACGCCATCTCGAACCCCTGGGTGAGCGGCTCCGCTGCCCGGGTCTGTGCGCGTTCCCAGGTCACGGTCTCGAGCCGGGCCTCCAGCCCCCCCCCCGTCAGCTTCACTGCCTGCCACAGGCCCACGAAGATCAGCGCCGCCGCGCCGGCCAGAAGCACGGGCCGGCGGGCGAGGAGGAGGAAGATGGCCAGGCCGAGGCCGGTGCCGATGACGGCCGTTCGCGCACCCGACAGAAACAGGCCCACCACGACCAGGGGGAGGCAGATGAGCGCGAGAATCCGGGCCGCCGGCCGTTGTGCCGCGAAGGCCATCCCGGTGCAGGCCAGGGCCATGAACCCCATCGCGCCTCCGAACGCCCCCGGATGGACGGTGGTGCTGAACACCCGCAGGACCCGCTGGCCCTCGCCGGTTACGTAGGCCATTCCCGTGTAGGACTCGAACTGCCGCGAGAGGTGGTAGAGGTGCTCGAAGCCGATGAAGTACTGAACGATGCCGTAGGCCGCCACGACGAGGCTGAGGCCGATGGCGAACACCCACAGGCGCTCGACGGCGGCCCGACTCCGCAGGGCGTCGTAGGCGACGAAAAACAGGGGGATCCACATCAGCCACCCGCGGATCCCCGCCAGGCTGGCCAGGATGCTGGCCGCATTCGGGTTGGCGATCTCCGAGACAACGTACCCCATGAACAGGGCCGCCGGGATTGCCACGCTCGTGCGCAGCGACGACCGGTCCTCACCCAGCAGCAGGCCCCACACCCAGCGAACGAGTGCGAGCAGGATGAAGTAGTCCTTGAAGAAGAGGCTGAAGCGCTCGGCGAAGAGCGGCTTCAGGAAGCCGTCGAAGTTGGCCATGGCCACCAGGCCAAGGATGGACCACTCCATCCGGGCCAGGGCGAGCAGTGTGACCGCCGTGCCGAAGCAGATGACGACAACGAGCATCCAGCTCTCGTGCGTGCCCACATAGACCATCGTGCAGCCGAAGAGGATGAAGGCTAGCGTGATGAACGCCACGTTGGGCGGGCGGAGGTAGATCGGCACGCCCGGTTCACGCAGCATCGGTGGCCTCCGGCCCGGAGGACTTCGGTCGCCGTCGACGGGCGAGGTAGGTGCGCACGCCGCGGAGCTTGCCCCGGGTGGCAGCCCCGAACTGCCGGGTGGCCGAGGCGGGGCGGCTGGGCAGAGCGCCCAGCCACTTCACCAGCCCGAGCCGCGCGCCTTGCCCGACAAGGAGCGCGTAGGCCAGGAACGCCGGCTTCGACCAGGTCGGCAGATGCTTGAGCATGCAGTAGACCCAGTTGTGGCTGTCGGCCTCGGCGACCTCGGGCGTGTTGACATCGCGCGGCACGCCGGCCCCGCGCTCCAGGCCGTAGTGGTCAACCAGGGCCTCCGGGTCATAGAGCAGGAGCCCGTGCCGCCGCGCCCCCAGGCTCGCGTCCGTATCGTTGAGCATGGAGGCGGCGTGGAACAGGTTGGGATCGAGGGGCGGCAGGGCCTCGCGTCGGAAGCTCATGTTCGCGCCCTTGAGGTGATCGACCCGCACGATCCCCTTCGATCCGAGGTGGTGGTTGCCGACCACCTTCCCATACCAGGTCACCCGGCCGACCACACTGGCCGGCCCCTCCTCCGGCAGGCCTACGATGCGGTCCCGGCCTCCCACGCCCGCAACCTGGGGGTCCTCGTAGGCCTGTTCGAGGCGCTCCAGCCAGCGTGGGCCGGGGACGGTGTCATCGTCGGTGAAGCAGAGCACATCCCCCGTCGAGGAGGCAATGCCCACGTTGATGGCCGCGACCTGCCCCGCCTCGTGCACGTGTACCCGCCGCAGCAGCCCCCGTCCGTCGGTGATGGCGACCTTGTCGACCTCGTACTGGCTCTCGGCGTCGGTGTCGCGGACCACCGCGATGAGCTCGTCCGGTGGGCGCGTGTTGGCGAGAATGCCCTCCAGGCACCGGCGCAGGCTGTCCCGCCGGCGGTAGCTCGGCACGATGACGCACAGCTTTGTGCCCCGCCGCTCAGCATCCATCATGCCGTTCTTCGTGTCTTCGTCTCTTTGTGGTGAGACGTCGCCATCCCCAGAGTCTTCGTCAGGTACTGGCCCGTGTACGACCCCGCGGCCCTCGCCACTTCCTCGGGCGTCCCGCTTGCGACGACACGCCCGCCGCCATCGCCGCCCTCGGGGCCGAGGTCGATGACATGGTCGGCGCACTTGATGACATCGAGGTTGTGCTCGATGACCACGACTGTGTTCCCCGCCTCGACCAGCCGGTTCAGCACGGCGAGCAGCCGCTTGATATCGGCGAAGTGCAGGCCGGTCGTTGGCTCATCGAGCACGTACAGCGTCTTCCCAGACTGGGTCCGCGAGAGCTCCTTGGCGAGTTTGATCCGCTGGGCCTCGCCGCCGCTCAGGGTGGTGGCCGGCTGCCCGAGCTTGAGGTAGTCGAGCCCCACGGCGGCCAGGGTCGAGAGCATCCGCTCCAGTCGCGGGATGTTGCCGAACATGGCCAGAGTTTCCTCGACGGTGAGGTCGAGGACCTGCGCGATGTTCCTCCCCTTGTAGAGCACCTGGAGGGTCTCGCGATTGTACCGCAGCCCGCGACACGCCTCGCACGTCACGTAGACGTCGGGGAGGAAGTGCATCTCCACCCGCTTGGTGCCGTCGCCCTCGCACGCTTCGCAGCGGCCGCCCTTCACGTTGAAGCTGAAGCGGCCGGGTTCGTACCCCCTGGCCCGCGCCTCGGGGGTCGCGGCGAAGAGCTCGCGGATCAGCCCGAAGACCCCAACGTAGGTCGCGGGGTTTGACCGCGGTGTGCGGCCGATCGGGTCCTGATCGATGTTTACCACCTTCTCGGCCCTTTCGGCACCGAGGATCGCCCGGTGGCGGCCGGCGCGGATGGAGGAACCGTAGAGGCGGCGCTGGAGGGCGCGGAAGAGGATGTCGATGACGAGGGTGCTCTTGCCCGAGCCCGAGACGCCGGTCACGCACGTCAGCAGGCCGAGGGGAATCGCCACATCGATGTCCTTCAGGTTGTGTTCGGCGGCGCCGAGAACTTCGATGAAGGCGTCCCTCGTCGGCCGCCGCCGCGAGGCTGGCACCTCGATGCTGAGGCGTCCCGAGAGGTAGGCGCCGGTCAGGGACTGCTCGCAGGCGAGGAGGGAGTCGAGGGGGCCCGAGTGGACGATGTGTCCTCCGTTGACGCCCGCCCCAGGGCCGAAGTCCACCACGTGGTCGGCGCTGAGGATGGTCTCGGCATCGTGCTCGACGACGATCACCGTGTTGCCGATGTCGCGCAGGTGGGATAGGGTGCGGAGGAGCCGGGAGTGGTCGCGCGCATGGAGGCCGATGCTCGGCTCATCGAGCACGTAGAGGACGCCCGTGAGGCCGGCGCCGATCTGGGTCGCGAGGCGGATGCGTTGCGCCTCGCCGCCGGAAAGGGTCGGTGAGGGGCGGTCAAGCGTCACGTAGTCCAGCCCCACATCGACCATGAACTGGAGCCGAGCGGTGATCTCGTCCACCAGGCGCTCGGCGATGAGCGACTCGGCGGCGGGGAGCCTCAAGTCCTGGAACGCGCTCAGGGCCTGCTCGACGGTCAGCGCGTGGACGTCGGCGATCGACCGGCCCCTCACCTTCACCCCTCGCACCTCGGGCCGGAAGCGCGTGCCCTCGCAGCGGGTGCAGGGGAGCGAGGTGAGGACCATCTCGGCTGCCGCCCCTCCGTCGGTGCTCAACCGTCCCGACCGCCCGCGCCGCCGGAAGAACCCCTCCCATTTCGAGCGGTAGGAGAACTCCCGTCCGCTGCGCGTGCGGTAGCGGAACTCGATGCGCTCGTCGCCCGAGCCCAGCAGCACCGCTCGGCGGGCTTCGTCGGAGAGGCGGCTCCAGGGAGTGTCGAGATCGAAGCCGTAGTGCCGCGCGAGGGCCTCGACGACATGCTGGGAGTGGCGGGTGGTCTCGCGCCCTTGAAGCTCGAGGGCGCCCCCGAGGATCGGCAGGTTGGGGTCCGCCACCAGAGCCTCCGGGTCGAGTTCGAGGCGCGTCCCCAGACCGCCGCAGGCGGGACACATGCCCTGGGGGCTGTTGAAGGAGAACATGGCCGGCGTCAAGGGAGGGTAGCTCAGCCCGCACGTCGGGCAGGCGAAGCGGGCGGAGAACGGCAGGTCCTCGCCGTCCACGATGGCCGCGATCACTGTCTGGTCGCCCAGGGTGAGCGCCGTTTCCACTGAATCGTTCAGCCGGCTGCGGGCCTCGGGGCGGACGATGAGCCGGTCGACCACAATCTCGATGTCGTGGCGGCTCTTCTCGGAGAGGCGGACGTTGCCGGAGAGGTCGACCACCTCACCGTCGATGCGGGCGCGCACGTACCCCTGGTGGCGGGCGTCGGCGAGCAGGTCCTTGTAGCTGCCTCGCTTCTCCCGCGCGACGGGGGCGAGGATCATGAGCCGCGTGCCCTCCGCCAGTTCGAGGAGCCGGTCGACGATCTGCTCGGCCGTCTGGGAGGAGATGGGCCGACTGCACTGGTGGCAGTGCACCTGACCCACCCGGGCGAACAGGACGCGCAGGTAGTCGCTGATCTCGGTGACGGTCGCGACGGTCGAGCGGGGGCTTCCGCCGGCGCTCTTCTGCTCTATGGAGATGGCCGGCGACAGGCCCTCGATATGGTCGACCTGCGGCCGCTCCATGCGGTCGAGGAATTGCCGGGCGTACGTGCTGAGCGACTCGACATACCGCCGCTGCCCCTCGGCGTAGATCGTGTCGAAGGCCAGTGAGGACTTGCCGCTCCCGCTGACGCCGCTGAAGACGATGAGCTTCCCGCGGGGCAGGTGGACGGTGATGTCCTTGAGGTTGTGCTCCTTGGCACCGTAGATGGAGAGGGTGGTGGTAGCCATGAGTGAGCCTTCCACAGCGGCGAGAACGGCCGGTACGGCGAGGGGGTGCGGCTCCCGCGACTATAGCACCTGCCGAAAAGGGGACGCAAGGGAAAAGGCCGGCCTCTTCCGGAACGCACCAGGAACCATCGGCCTGAGGGGGCTGTTGGGCGCTCAGGCCGCCACGGCGACCGCGGTCGGCCCCGCGCCCGGGTGACCCCTGCCCATGCGCCGGAGGGCGCCATCCTGTTCCAACCGTCGCGGGACGAGCTCTGGGCGCGGTTCGCGGACTCGCAGGTTGCGATCCTCTTCTGCGACCGGGAGTCGGGCACCACACCACACCAACGCCGCGTTCCTGAGGTTCCCGGGGTGGAAGACGCCTGCCTGGGCGCTGGCTCTGCACCCCGTCAACGACCTGATCGCCCTGCCGGGTCGGCGCCGACGTAGGCCGGCCTCACTGCAACCGCTTCCGGAAAGCCAGCGCCCCGGCCGCCAGCAGGCCCACCGCAAGCCCTACCAGGGCCCCGACGTTCGGCCAGAGCTCATGCAGCCCGTCTCCCTTGAGCATCACCGATCGGATGATGGCCAGGAAGTAGCGCATCGGCATGATGAGCGTGATCGGCTGCATCCAGTGCGGCATGTTGGCGATGGGGTACATGAAACCGGAGAGCAGGTTCGTCGGCATCATCACCAGGAATATCGTCATCTGCGCCTGCTGCTGCGTGCGCGACACGGCCGATACGAGCAGGCCGATCCCGAAGCACGTCAGCAGGAATGCGAACGACATCGCGATCAGGAACAGGAAGCTCCCCCGGAGCGGGACGTGGAACCAGAAGAGGATGATGAACACGACGAGGAAAAGGTCGCCCGTGGCGACGAGGGTGTAGGGGATCAGTTTGCCCAGAATGAGTTCCCAAGGGCGGATGGGGGTCGCCATCACCTGCTCGAGCGTCCCCACCTCGCGCTCCTTCACGATCGACAGCGACGACATGGTGCCCATGATCACCAGCAGCACCAACCCCAGCACGCCCGGAACCATGTAGTAGACGCTCTCGAGCGTCGGGTTGTAGAGCACTCGCGGCCGAAGCTCAAGGCGCGGGGGAGCCACGCCCAGTCGTCCGGCCCTCACGAGCTCCGCCGCGCGAGCCCGCACGCCGTGCTGGGTGATGAGGCCGCCCAGGTAGCCGGCGCCGATTCCCGCCGAGTTCGCATCACTCCCATCGATGAGGACCTGCACCTGCGCCTTCCCGGCCCGGAGATCGTGCTGGAAATCGTGGGGGATATGGAGCGCCACCTCGGCGGCGCCGCGGTCAAGCAGGGGCACCAGGTCATCGGCGCGAGTACACGTGGCGGCGATGACGAAGTGGCCGGAGTACCGGATCTCGGCGACCAGACGGCGCGACTCGATGGAGAGGTCCTGGTCGCAGACGGCGACGGGCAAGTCCCTCACGTCCAGGTTGACGGCATAGCCAAGCAGCGTCAACTGGAGGACCGGCGCGAGGAGCGTCATGGTCAGCATCCGTCGGTCGCGACGGTACTGACGGAACTCCTTGATGATCAGTGCGCGCAGACGCATGAGGAAGGTCCTTGGAATGCCGAATGCGGGATGAATGATGAATCCACGACAACGGCGGAAGCCGCGCCCAGCCCCGGTGTGCCGTCACTCATCGTTCATCATTCTGCATTCGTCATTCAGACGAGCCGCTTGCTGAAGCGGCGCACGCTCAGTGCGACGATCAACACGGCGAACCCCATCAGTGCGGCAAGCTGCGGCCAGACCACGCCCAGGCCCACGCCCTTCAGGTAGATGCCCCGGGCGACGATCAGGAAGTGCGTGGCCGGGATGATGTTGGAGATGACCCTCAGGAAGAGGGGCATGTTGCGGATGGGGAACGCGAACCCGGATAGCAGTATGGATGGCAGCAGCGTGGCGACGATCGCCGCGACCATCGCAAGCTGCTGCGTGCGGAAGATGGTTGAGACGAACAGCCCCAGTCCCAGGGCGCACACGAGGAAGACCACGGCACAGGCGAGCAGCAGCGCCACGCTGCCCGCCACGTAGACGTGGAACACAAGGGCGCCGAGGGTGATGGTCGTGAGAACGTCGAGCATGCCGATGACGAGGTAGGGGATCAGCTTCCCCAAGAGGATCTCGCCCGCGAGCACCGGCGAGGCGGCGAGGGTTTCGAAGGTGCCCCTCTCCCGCTCGCGCACCACAGTGCCCGAGGTCAGAATCGCCCCGAGGATCACGAGAATCGTCACGATGAGGCCCGGCACGATGAACTGCCTGCTTTCGAGGGCAGGGTTGTAGAGGACCTTGCGGGCTACCGTGATCGGCGGCAGGACCACCCTCGTCTTCAGCCCCAGACGCTTGCCTGCACTGGCGAGCAAGTCGGAGGAGAAGCGGGCCATCGCGCCCTCGAGGTAGCTCCGGGCGATGCTGGCCGTGTTCGCGTCACTGCCGTCCAGCAGCGCCTGCAGCGCGACCGGCCGGCCCGCGGCGAGGTCCGCCTCCATCCCGGGCGGGATCACCAGCACGAAGCGGCAGCGCCCCTCCCGCAGCAGCAGCTCGCCCTCTGCCGGGTCGCGCACGGCATCGGCCAGGCGGAACAGCTGCGTGTGCGACAGTGTGTCGCGGAGGAGGCGGCTGGTCTGGGAACCGTCATAGTCACACAGAGCGAAGGGGAGGTCCGTGAGGTCGAAGTTGATGCCAGCCCCCATCAGCAGCAGGAGGATGAGCGGGATCATCAGGGCGACGGCGAGGCTGCGCGGGTCCCGACGGATGTGGACCCACTCCTTCCTTGCGATGGCGAGCAGCCGGCGCCGGCTCATGCGTCGGTTCCCCCCAATCGGCCGCCGGTCAGGCTCAGGAAGGCGTGCTCCAGCGTGGGCCGCACCGGCGCGACCTCCTCGACGGTGAACTCCCAGGTCCCCAGAGCGCTGCGGACCAGTTCCTCGGGCGAAGCGACCTGCGCGGCGACCGCGACGTGGAGGGCCGTGCCGAACAGCGACACGTCAAGAATGCCTTCGGCAGCCGAGAGGACGTCCACGGCCTGCATGCTCGGCTCGGCCCGCACCTGCAGCAGCTTCCCCGGCACCATCGCCTTGAGTTCGTCGGGCCGGCCGAGAGCGACGCGCCGGCCTTCATGGATCAGGATCAGGCGGTTGCAGTGTTCCGCCTCGTCCATGACGTGCGTAGTGATGAGCGTGGTAATGCCCTGAGCTGAGAGCTCTCCGAGCAGTTCGAAGAAGCCACGTCGGGCGACAGGATCGACGCCGCTGGTCGGCTCGTCGAGGAAGAGGACCGGCGGCTCGTGCAGGAGCGCGCAGGCCAGCGCCAGCCGCTGCCGGATCCCCGTAGACAGCGTGGCGGCAAGGCGGTCGCGCTCGTGGCCGAGGTCAAGGCGCTCGCTGAGGGCCGCCGACCGTTCCCGGAACCTCGCCCCCGTCACCCCGTACACCCCGCCGTAGAACTCCATGTTCTCCTGTACGGTGAGGTCGCTGTAGAGGGAGAAGAGCTGGGACATGTAACCGATGTGTGCCCGGACCACCTCCGGCCTCTCGGCCACGCTGATGCCGTGCACGAAGGCCTCCCCTTGGGTCGGCAGAAGGAGCCCGCAGAGAACGCGGATGGTAGTGGACTTGCCGGAGCCGTTGGGGCCGAGGAAACCGAAGATCTCACCCGGCGTGATCTCAAAGGACAGGTGATCCACGGCTGTGAAGGAGCCGAAGCGCTTCACGAGGTCGCGGACGACCACCGCGGGCTCAGCCACTGCGCGCCGCCTCCTCTCCGATGGAGGCTGCGAAGACGTCCTCCAGGCCGGGCGCGATGGACTCGACAACCGAGACCTCCAGCCCGGCCTGATGGAGGGGAGCGGCCAGGGCGTCCGCGGCGACGTCTTCGTGCGCGCGGACGTGAAGCCGGTCGCCGAACACGGTAACGGACTCGACCTCTGGGAGGCCCTCCAGCAGCCGCCGCGCCTCGGCCTGGCGTATGGCGATCACGTTGAAGAGGCTGCCCGGGAACTGGGCCCTCAACTGCGCGGGGCTGGCGCAGGCGAGCAGGCGTCCTGCGTAGAGCAGGGCCACGCGGTGGCAGCGCTCAGCCTCGTCCATGTAGGGGGTGCTGATGAGGATCGTCACGCCCTCCGCCGGCAGCCCGTGGAGCAGCCGCCAGAAGTCGCGGCGGGAGGCGGGATCGACGCCGGTGGTCGGCTCATCGAGCAGGAGCACCTTGGGCCGGTGGATGAGGGTGCACATCAGGGCGAGCTTCTGCTTCATGCCGCCGCTGAGGAACTGAGCCTGCCGGTCGACGAAGGGGCCGAGCCGCGTCATGGCGAGCAAGTCCGGGAGCCGCTCCCGGTACTCTCGGCGCGGGACGCCGAACAAGTCGGCGCAGAAGGCGACGTTCTCCTGAACGGTCAGGTCGCCCCACAAGCCCAGGCGCTGGGACAGGTAGCCCACGCGCGGCTTCACCGATTCCGGCGACCGCACGACATCGCAGCCTGCCACGGTCACCGTGCCCTCGTCGGGGCCGATCAGGCCGCATAGGATTCGCATCAACGTGGTCTTCCCGGCGCCGTCGGGGCCGAGCAGCCCGAACACCTCCCCCTGGCGCACCTCGAGCTCTACCCCCGAGAGCGCCGCTACCTCGCCGAACCGCTTGTGGAGCTGCGAGACTTGGATCATGGGGAGGTCCCAGGTCTCAGGCTTCAGGTTGGGCAACAACGGTGCCTTCGACCGATGCGTCCTCGTGACACGTGACGCAGTAGCAGGACGGGGTGGGCCGTTCGGGACTGTCCCGACTTGTCGCCGCCGTTTGGCGGCAAATGGGAGTGTCCCCCGTTCGTGGTGGCATTCTGCAACTGCCTCACGTGACACACATGACACATGACACGCCGTCACTTTGCCGTGCCCGGTGACCTGACGTCCGCCGGCATTCCCGGCTTCAGCAGCCGCTCGCCGTTCCCGAGCCAGACCTTGACCCAGTAGACCTGCCTGACGCGCTGCTCGGGGGTCTGCACGTCCTTGGGTGTGAACTCCGCTTCCTCCGAGATGCGGACGACCTTCCCGGTGAAGACGCGGCCCGGCACGGCCTCGGTGGTGACGTGGAGCGTGTCGCCCTCCTTCACCTTGCCGAGTGCCGCGAAGCCCAGGTACGCACGCAGTCTGAGGTTCTCGATGTCGGAGAGGATGGCCACCGGGGCTCCCGCCGCGACGGTCTCTCCTTCTTTGGCGACCGCCTCAGTGATGACGCCGGCGCGCGGGGTGAGGATCTCGCAGTAGCTGCGGCGGACCTCGGCCAGCTTCAGCGCGCCCCGGGCTTCGGCCACGCGGCCGAGGGCGCTCTCGATGGCCTCCTGCGTGTGTCCGGCGAGGAGCAGGCTGAGCTCAGCCCGGGCGGCACGCTCCAGGGCGCGAGCGCTGTCGAGAGCCGCCTGAGCGGCGTCCCGCTGCTGACGCGCCGACAGCCGATCCTCGTACAGCTCGGTTGCGTTCTTCACCGCGGTGCGCGCGGCGGCCGCCTCGGCTTGCGCGCTGGCGAGGGCGGCCTTGGCGAGGCGGAGGCGCTCCTCCCGGGTACCGGCGAGAGCCACGTCGAGCTGCGCCTGCGCGGTGTCGCGAGCCCGCATCGCCTCCTGCAGCGTGTGCTGCGCGGTGTCGAGCATCTGCTTCGCCTGGGCGCGGGTGAGCGCGACTTGCTCCCCGGCATCGGTCACGGCCCGCCGGGCGCCGGCCAGCTTCACGCCCGACACGGCGCGCTGCGTGCGGGTCTGGTCGAGGGCTCGCCCGGTGGCCGCGTCCTCCTGGGCGAGGGCTTCGGTGCGGTCGAGCTCACGCTCGGCAAGGCCGTCGTTCGCCTGGTCGGCGGAGGCCTCGGTCGTGGCAGCGATGAGCGGGCCTTCGACGGCGACCTGGTGCTGGTAGATCTGCTCCGCGTTCTGCGCGGCGGTGCGGGCTGTCTCCACCCGCGCCTCGGCCTGGGCAACGGTAGCGCGGAGAGCATCGATCTCCTGCTTGGTCAGGCCAACGGCCGCCTCGTCCAGCTTCGCCTGAGCGCTGGCCACCCCGGCGTCCGCCACCCGCACTCTCGCCTTGGCCACATCCACCTGCTGCTTCAACTCGGTGACCTTGGCGTAGGCTTCCTGGGCGGTGTGCAGTTGGCGCTCGGCGCCCTCGCGGTTGGCGATGGCTTGGGCCAGGCGAGCATGGCCCGCCTCGATCTGCTCGGCGCGGCTGCCGCGCTGCATGTCGCGGGCCGCCGCGTCGGCGGTGGCGAGGGCCGCTTCGGCACGTTCGACCTCGGCGTCGATGTCGGCGTGCTCGAGGATGGCGACCAGTTGGCCGGCCTTCACCGCGTCGCCCTCTGCGACGACGATCCGGGCGACGCGGCCGGGAATCTTCGGGCTCACCTGGACCTCGTCAGCCTCGATGAGGCCGCTGCCGAGGAGGTCGCCGGCCGGCCTGCGGTGGGCGATCAGGCGGACGCCGACCGCGGCGACCGCCAGCACCCCGATCACCGCAAGGAGAGGCGCGATCCGCTTCATTGGTCACCCGCCTTCTTGGGGGGGGCGAGGAACAGCGCTCGCATGAGCCCCAGTGCCCGTGCTTGCGACAGCCGCGCGATGCTTAGCCCGGCCTCGGCCTGTGCGCGGCGCGCTGTGGCCTCGTCGAGAGCGGTCTCGGCCGCGATGAGCTGCTGTTGCGTGGCGGCCCCTCCGGCATGCAGGGCCCTCGCCTCGCGCGCGGCGGCTTCTGCCGCCTTCGCAGCGTCCTGGGCCGCGGCCAGACGCGCCAAGGCATCGGCGACGCGGCGGCCAGTGGTCTCGACCTGGTAGGCAATGCCGCTCTCAAGCTCGGCCCTGGTCGCCTCGATCTCCCTGACCGTCGCCCGCGCCGTCTGCTCGTGAGCGCGCGAGGGTCCGTAGGTCAGAACTGGCCACGAAAACTCAAGCCCGATGGACTCCTGGTGGGGCGGCGTGAAGGGTGTCTCCGTCTGCAGACCTGCCTGTGCGGCGAAGCCGACGGTCGGCATGCGTTCCGCTTTCGCCTGCGCGATGGCCTGCTGCGCTGCGTCGCGCCGGGAGTCCAGGGCGAGGAGTTCGGGTCGTGTCACCAAGGCGACGAGGAGGACTTGGTCCGAGGCCTGCGGGGGCTCCACCGTAACCGGCTGCTCCACCAACCGCACCGGCGCATTGAGGGCTCGGCCCAGCAGTGCGTTGAGGCTCTGCTCGGCATCGGTGACGGTTGTCTTCGCCACGACCACCGCCTGCTCGGCCTGACGCCTCGCTGCGTCAGCAGCCGACACTGCGGCTCCCGTCACGAGCCCGGCGGCGCGGGCGGCCTGAACCGTCCGCAAGTCCTCCTCGGCCCGCCTCAGAGCGGCCTCGGCCGCCGTCTGGGCGCTGCGGGCCCGGAGCGTCTCGTAGTAGGCGGCCCCGGTCTCGTACAGGAGCTGCTCCGTAGCTTGCTGGAGGTCGGCCTCGGCGGCCGCGACCTGCGCCCGTGCAGCGCCGACTGCCGCCCCCACCCGTCCACCGGTCCAGAGCGGCCACACGACGCCGAGGGCGAGACTCGCCTGGTCGGGGCGACCGACCTTGAAGCTGGTGGGCGCCGGCGGCGGAGACCCTGGCGAGCCCGGGAGTGTGATCGTGATCTCCGGCACGGGAACCTGCAGCCTGCCCGAAGCGCGCAGTGTCACGGCCGGCTGGGCCCCCGATCGCGCCAGGGCTACTCCCCCCTTGGCCTTCTCCACCCGAGCCACCGCCGACGTGATGCGGGGATTGTGGTTGAGGGCGCATGCCAGCGCGTCGTCGAGCGCCAGCGGCTGCGGCTCTTGAGCCCATGCTCCCGTCAGGCACAGGCAGGCTGCGAAGATCGCCACGGCGTGTTTATTGAGTGAGCGTTCACTCGGCATCATCCGCGATCATCCCTCCGGGGCGCCGGCATCCTCTTGCTTCCGCGGCGGCAGCGCTCTCAGGCCGTCCATGATGATGTCCACGACTGTGTCTGCGTAGTGGTCAGGGGCGAGGTGTTTCAGCGGAGGCGACAAGCGGTGCTGGGAGAGCGTGAACATGATGAGCGAAGCTGCGAAGAGCCGCGCCACCACCGCGGTGTCGATGGGCCGGAGTTCGCCGCGAGCCACCTTTCGTTCAAGGTAGCTGGCGACCCGGTCCGTGATCTCCCGCACGGTGCGACCGACCAGTCGGCCCTCACCGCGGCCCAGCACAGCCTGAGACCACGTGAGCGCGATCACGTCGGCGTTCTGGGCCATTCGGTCGAGGGCTTCCCCGATCAGTTCACGGAGGGCTATCTCGGCCGACACATCCTCCCGCAGGGCGTCGGGTTGGTCCAGCCACGACAGGATGGAGTGCTCGTGGACCACGGCGTCCAGGAGCGCTTCCTTGTTGTCGAAGTAGTGGTAGATCAGGCCCTCGGCGACCCCGGCCTCGGCGGCGATCTGGCGGATCGTGCCCGCGTCAAAGCCATGGGTGGCGAAGACCTTGTGGGCGGCGGCTACGATCGCGCTCTTGCGGTCCACGGGGCCAGTGGCGGTCTGGCTCATGATCCCCATCCGTATTGGGTGAACGCTCACTCAGTATAGCCCAGGCGCCCCCGGGGTGTCAAGGCTGAGGGACCTGGGGGCCGGGTTCAGCTCAGTAGGTGGGACCGACGTCTCAAGGGCGCTGCGGGAGCCGCGCCAACGAGACGAGCCAAGGGGCGGTCCCGGTGGTGCTGAGGTGGCCTTGGAGCGCGGCCTCGAGCGGGGCGGGCAGGGAAGCAGTGCCCGGTGGCGAACCTGGCGCGGACACGATCAACTGCCAAGGAGGGGCTGCCATGCCGGTCGAGCGAGTGGTGCTGATTACGGGCGCATCGTCGGGGATCGGGCTGGACACGGCGTGCCTGCTGAGCCGGCGCGGGTTCCGCGTCTTCGGCACTCGGCTGCCCGGCGAGGGGTTCGAGAGGGACGAGTTCGCGGTGTTGGAGCTGGACGTGCGAAGCGACGAGTCGGTGGCGGCGTGCGTCGGGGAGGTGATGGCGGCGGCGGGACGGCTGGACGTCCTCTGCAACAACGCCGGCTTCGGGCTGGTCGGGCCGGTCGAGGAGACGTCGATCGACGAAGCCAAGGCGGTGTTCGAGACCAACTACTTCGGAGTCATCCGGATGACGCGGGCTGCCTTGCCCATCATGCGACGGCAGCGGAGGGGCCTGGTCGTCAACATCAGCTCGGTCGCGGGGTGCCTGGGCGTGCCGTTCGAGGCCCACTACTGCGCGACGAAGCTTGCCATCGCGAGCCTGACGGCGGCGCTGCGACACGAGGTCGCGCCCTTTGGCATCAAGGCGGTTGTCGTGACACCGGGGTACGTCCGCACAAGCTTCTACACGGGCCTGCGGACGGCGGCCGGCCGCATTGGGGAGTACGATCCGGGTCGAGATCGGGCCATGGCCGCCTTCGACCGCTCGGCGCGGACGGGCAGCGAGGCCCCGGCGATCGCGAAGGTCATCGTGCGGGTGATCGAGGCGAACTCGCCCCAGCCCCGCTACTGGGCTGGTCTGGATGCGTGGCTCTACGCACTGGTCCACAGGCTGGTGCCCGACCCGCTGATGGACTGGATCATGCGCCGCGAGTTCCAGCCCCCGAGACTGCCCTGATGGGCGGGGAGAGACCGCAGATGACGCGGACACGTCTGCGGACGTCTGGAAATGTGTCATCCCATCTCCCGGGTCTGACCCGCCGCGTGCATTCTCTGTTCGTCGGTCGCCCCGCCCCAGCTCACCTCGCTCCCGACGACTGGGATTCCCCCCCGACCCGCCGCCAAGCGTGACTTCCGCCCCGCCAGTGGAGTATACTCCGACGGCTCACCCCATGTGCTGATCTGTCCGGAGCGCGCTTTCATGTCGCAGAACTCAGCGGTCATTGTGGCCGACGATCTCACTCGGGTCTTTGTCACCTACCGACGCGGCGAGGGCCTGAGGGGCTCGCTGCGGAGCTTCTTCCGGCGGGAGACGACGAAGAAGCTTGCGGTGGACCGCGTCTCCTTCCGCGTGGAGGCCGGGGAGCTGGTCGGCTTCCTCGGGCCGAACGGCGCGGGGAAGACCACGACGCTCAAGCTCCTCTCGGGCATCCTCCATCCGACCTCCGGCTCGGCGACGGTCCTGGGGCATGTGCCCTGGCGCCGGGAGGCCGGGTTCCTCCGCCGCATGGCGATCATCATGGGGCAGAAGAACCAGCTCTGGTGGGACCTCCCGGCGCAGGATTCGTTCCTGCTCAACCGCGACGTGTACCAGATCCCCGAGCGCGCCTTCCGGGAGAAGCTCGAGGAGCTCACCAGCCTGTTCGAGCTGGGCGACCTCACGAAGCAGCCCCTCCGCAAGCTCAGCCTCGGGGAGCGGATGAAGTGCGAGCTGGTGGGGTCGCTGCTGCACAGCCCCGAGGTGCTCTTCCTCGACGAACCCACCATCGGGCTGGACGTCGTCACCCAGAAGCGACTGCGGGAGTTCATCCGGGATTACAGCCGGCGGACCGGGATCACCACCATTCTCACCAGCCACTACATGCGAGACATCGAGGAGTTGTGCGAGCGAGCGGTCATCATCGATTCCGGTCGCCTCGTCCATGACGGCAAGCTGCGCGCGCTGGTGGAGCGGTATGCCACGCACAAGATCATCGAGGTGCGCTTCGAGCAGGCTGTGCCGCCGGAGGCGCTGGCGCGATTCGGCGAGGTGGTGGAGGCGGAGAGCCTGCGAGCGGCGGTGCGTGTCCCGCGGGAGCGCGTGCCCTCGGCCGCGGCCGAACTCCTCGGCGCCCTCCCCGTGGCCGACATTGGCATCGAGGAGGTCACGGCGGAGGAGGTCATCCGGCAGTTGTTCGTCCAGCGGAGGAATGGCGAACTGCCGGAGGAGGTCGCCGCGCCATGAGCGCCGTGGCACGACCTCTCTCGCGGGGCCTGGGCCTTCGCAAGTACGTGTCGACGGTGCTGGTGAGCATCCAGGATGCCTTCACGTACCGCGCGAACGCGACCGTGTGGATGATCGTGGACTTTGTGCCCTCGGTGGTGATGATCCTGGTGTGGATTGCGGCCTACAAGGGCCGCACCGAGGTGGAGGGCTACAGCCTGCGCCAGATGGTCACGTACTACCTGCTAAGCGGGATCATCGCGGGCGCGCTGACGAGCCACGCCGAGTTCACGATGAACTGGGAGATTCGCGACGGCCGTTTGACCCCGCAGCTCGCGCGCCCGATCTCGTACCCCATCGGGGTGATGTGCCGGGAGACGGGCTGGACGTTCGCCAAGTTCGTCGTCGGCGTGCCGGTCTTCGTCCTGCTCATCTACCTCTTCCGCGGGTACTTCGTCCCTCCGAACCTCACCCCGATCGGCTGGTGCGGGGCGGCGGTGGCGATGGTGTCCTCGTACGTCATCCTGGCCGAGATCGGCGCGTGTCTGGGCTGCATCTCGCTGTGGACGATCGAGGCGAGCGGCGTGTTCGAGCTGTGGTGGTCGATCGGGGGAGTGCTCTCAGGGGCGCTCCTGCCCCTGGAGCTTCTGCCGGGCCCGCTGCGGGCGTTCGCGCTGGTGATGCCGCACCGCTGGGGCACGTACTTCCCGGTGCGGGTGCTGCTGGGGAAAGTGTCGGACGCGGGGATCTGGCAGGGCATCTTCGCGCAGGTAGGCTGGGTGGCGGGGCTCGCCCTGGTCCTAGCAATCCTCTGGCGGCTGGGCACGCGCAAGTACGAGGGGTGGGGCGGATGAGAGCCTACGCGCGGCTGTTCGTGGCGATCTTCCGCAACTGCCTGCAGCGGGAGATGATGTTCCGTGCGAGCTTCATCACGTCACTCCTCTCCAGCTACGGCTGGAGCTTCATCATGCTGCTCTTCCTGAGCACGGTGGTCGCGCGCGTGCAGAGCATCGGCGCGTGGGAGCGGCGGGATATCCACGTGCTCGTCGGCACCTTCATGATCGTCCAGGGGCTGACCCAGTTCTTCTTCGAGAGCAACATGTGGCGCATCTCCTCCTACGTGCGCGAGGGGACGCTGGACTTCATCCTCACCAAGCCGGTGGACAGCCAGTTCCTCACCAGCCTGCGCTACCTGCGACTGCCGGCGTTGGGCCTGCTGATCCCCGGCGTGGCGCTGGTCGTGGCGGGCGCTCGGCCCCCGTTCAGTTGGGGGGATCTGCTGCTCTACCTGGGCGGCGTGGCGGGCGGGATTGCCATCCTCTATGCGATCTCGTTCATGCTGGCCACTACCACCATCTGGTTTGTGCGGGCCGAGATGGGCGGGCTGGTCTACGGGATGTTCGATGTCATGCGGCTGCCGGCGGACGTCTACCCGCGGGCGGTCCGCTTCGCGCTAACCTACATCCTCCCTCTGGTCTTCATCGCCAGCGTCCCCACACAGACCCTCCAGCACCGCGGCCATCCACTGGCCTCGATCGCCGGTACCGCCGCAGGGATAGTTCTCTTCCTCCTTTCGAGAGTATTCTGGTTCGTCGCCCTGAGGTCGTACTCCAGCACCGGAAGCTGAGCGATACCCCCTGCCCACAGGTTGGTCCCCCCCGTCCGTTCAGCACCGGCGGCCGCGCGGCTTTGGCGTTCCGGTCGGCCCCCTCCTGTGGTAGAAGGCCAGTGCGGGTATCGGGGGCGCCCCTGACGGCTCGTCAAGCGTCCGGGCAAGTGCAGCTGCGTCGGCGTGGGCCTCAGCGCCTCCCATTGGGCGTTCTGCGGCGCTGACAGACAGGCGCCTCCCGCAGCCTACGGGCCTACGGGGGGGTGGTCCGCACGAGACCGCTGCTCCGGTCCCTCATCGCACTCAGCCTGGGCCTCCCCGGGGTCGCCCTGGCCTGTCCCACCGGTCTCAACCTCATCCCCACTGCCGATGTGCTCGAGCCGGGTGCTCTGAGCGTGCAGGTCGAGTCGGACGGCTATCCGACACCGTTCTCGCCGGGCACCGTGGGTTGTGTGATGGCAGAGATGGGGTTCACGAAGCGGCTGGAGGCCGGGGTCGACCTCATCGACATCAACGCCGGCGCGAGGCTGCAGGTCAACGCCAAGTGGCAGTTCGTCCCGGAGGACTCCCACCTGCCGGCGATGGCAGTCGGTCTCCTGGACGTGGAGCACGCCGTCGACTTCAACGGGCCCTATCTCGCGCTGGCGAAGGGGGTTGGCGATTTCCGCCTCCATGCGGGTTGGCTGATCGACGGCGGACAACGGGCGATGCTGGGTGCAGAGTACTGGCCCACCGATCGCACGGGCATCCTCGCGGACTGGACGAGCGGGGGTGGGGCCTACCATGCGCTGGGGCTCACCCAGGAGGTGGGCCACGGGCTGTGGGTGTCCACCTACTACGCGCGTGGCAACACCGGTGGCGAGGGGGACTTCGTCGGTCTGAACCTCGACTGGGAGACGTCGTGGCGACACACCAGACGGTAGGGGGGAATGGTCTGTGCCCATTCAGTGGAAGGTGCTGCTGATCCTGCTTCTGGTGATGGGGCTGTACGGCGCCATCGACTACGGTGTACGGCAGTATGTCGTGCTGCCCGGTTTCGTGGCGTTGGAGCGCGAGGAGGCGGAAGGGCACTGGGTGGCCTGCACCGACGCCCTCTCCCGGGAGCTGCGCTCGATCGACCGTTCGGTCCACGACTGGGCCGCCTGGGATGACACCTACGACTTCGTCCAGCACCGGAACGCCGACTACGTCGAAGCCAATCTGCTCGGCGATTCGCTCCAGAACCTCGAGGTCGATTTCCTCTGCATCTACGACCGTGGGGGGCGCCTGGTGTGGGGCGCGACGGTCAAGGTGGACGCCGGGGGAGCATGCAAGCTCGATCCGCCGCCCTGGGGGCCTTTGCCGGCCGACCATGCTCTCATGGCCCTCAAAGGCACTGACAGCTCGGTAAAGGGTCCGCTGCTGACAGCGTCTGGCCCGGTTCTCGTCGCCTCTCGACCGATCACCACCAGCCGGGGGACAGGCCCTATCCTGGGGGCCGTCATCATGGGCCGGTTCATCGATGACGGCCTGCTCCGGGAGGTCGCCGGCCGGAGTCGTTCGACGTTCCAGGTTTGGCCCGCTCGGGGCGGTGCCCTTCCGGCAGCCGAGCGCGCCGTCCTGCAACAGCTCGCTGGCTCGGAGCACGTTGCGGTGTTCGGGCCCAAGGACGGTTCTCTGCAGGCATACGGCGCCTACCCCGACGTGCAGGGCAGACAGGCGCTCCTGATTCGCGCCGATGTACCTAGCCCAGTGACCGCACCGGGTCACGCGGCGACGGCGCTTACGATGCCGCTGAGCCTGGCCGGCGGCTTGGTCGTGCTGGTGGTGACCTTGATATCGCTCAACCGGACGGTGGTCGGCCCGATCACCAGGCTAACCCGCCAGGTCATGAGCATCAGCGAGGGTGGCAACCTCTCCGCGCGCGTGTCCGCCGGGGGCCATGACGAGGTCGGCAGCCTGGCGAGGGAGTTCAACGTTCTGCTCCAGGCCGCCGAGACGCGGGAGAAGCTTCTGGAACGAAGCCATCGTTTCGCCACCACGGTGGCCGCGACCATTCCCTCCGCTCTGGTGATCCTCGACGCGGACCTCAACATTGTGAGCGCCAACCGCCACTACACGGAGCAGTGGGGAGAGGGTGAGTCCTCTGCGGAGGTCACTGGCAACCTCGCTGACCGCCTGCCTGCCCCTCTGCTCGCGGAGCAGGGTCTGCTGGCACGCATCCGCAGAGTGGCAACGGACGGCGGGAACGACGCGCTATCCGGCGTGCGCTACGCGTCCGCCGACGGCGGGGCCAGGTACTGTGACATCCGCATCTGCGGGTTCCAGCTCCCGGATGACCTGGGCGGGGAGGAGCAGCGGGTGCTCCTGGTCCTCGACGATGTGACAGAGCATAACCGGCTCGAGGACCAGGTACGCCAAGCGGGCAAGATGGAGGCGATCGGAAGACTGGCGGGTGGAGTGGCTCACGACTTCAACAACCTCCTCACAGGCATCATCGGGTACACCCAACTGGCGCTCGGCGAACTGCCGCCGGATTCTCCCGGCCGGAATGGACTCGACCGGGTCGGTGAGATTGCCAACCGGGCGGCGGCGTTGACCAGCCAGCTCCTGGCCTTCAGCCGCAGGCAGCCGCTGGTGTTCAGTGTGGTCAACGTCAACCACCTGGTGAGTGGCGTGATCAAGATGCTTGGGCGTGTCATCGGGGAGGACATCCAGGTGGCCTTGGCCCCGGACCCGCAGGTGGGGAACGTCCGGGCCGACCGGTCCCAGGTCGAGCAGGTCCTGATGAACCTCGCTGTGAACGCGCGTGACGCCATGCCCGACGGAGGCAGGCTGACCATCGAGACCGCCGACGTGTCCTTCGATGAGGCGATGGGCGGCAAGCTCGAACTCAAGCCCGGTCCGTACGTCATGCTGTCGGTCAGCGACACCGGCTGCGGGATGGATCGCGAGACCCAAGAGCGGGCCTTCGAGCCATTCTTCACCACCAAGGCGCCGGGCACGGGCACCGGCCTGGGTCTGGCCACCGTCTACGGGATTGTGAAGCAGCACGACGGCCGAATCAGTCTGTACAGCGAGCCCGGCCATGGCACCATCTTCAGGATCTACCTTCCGTGTGTCGACGAACCGCTCCCGGTGCTCGCCTCCGAGACCGACGGTTCCTCGCCCCCCGCGCACGGAGAGACGGTGCTCCTCGTTGAGGACGAGGCGTGGGTCCGCAGGGTCGTGGTCACAGCCCTAGAGCAGGAGGGCTATCGGGTCCTGGCCGCCGCCGACGGGGCCGAAGCCGAGCAGATCGCCGTGACGCACCAGGGCAGAATCGACCTCCTTCTCACTGATGTGATCATGCCCGGCTACAACGGCAGAGAGCTGCGTGACCGGCTTGTGTCACGCCTCCCGGATCTCGAAGTGCTGTACATGTCCGGCTACACCGATGACGCGATGCTTCGCCAAGGCATCCTCGACTCCGACGTCGCCTTCATTCAGAAGCCCTTCACGCCAACTGCTCTGGCCCGCAAGGTGAGAGAGGTGCTGGACGGCGAAAGAACGCCGGCTGCGTGATCGGGCCCACGCGAGGGTGGCAGTTCCACCGACCCGTACAACGGCCCCGCGAGGTCTGTGCTGATGACCGAGCGAGAGCGCGTTCATGCCGCCCTCGAGGGGCGGCCGGTTGACCGCACGCCGGTTACGTCGCTCTACAACATGCTGTACTACCAGGACCACTTCTCCAAGTTGACCGGTCGGCCGCAATGGGAGCAGTGGCGGTGGAGGTATGCCGATTCCGAGGAGCACCTGGCGACCTACGTCAAGCTGATCCGGCAGGCCCCCTTCGAGATTCTCCAGCCGCAGCACGCCCCGTCGCGCGACGAACGCGAGCATACCGAGATCATCGAGCGCGACGGGGAGTACTTCCTCCACAACACGCGGCACGACACCCTGACCCCCATCCGCACCCGGAGCGGCCACACGACGGACTACAGCTACAACGAGACCCAGCACGTCTCCGACCGCGCCGACATCGCCGAGAAGATCGCCATCACCTCCGCCGAGGACATGCTCGCCACCGGCTGCATGGACTACGTGGAGGCCACGGTGGCGGCGCTGGGCGAGGACCACTTCATCATGCCCGGCGGCGTGGCGGGAGCCTTCTGGTGCAGCCACTTCTGGGTGGGGCTGACGAACCTGCTGGAGATGGCCGTGGAGAAGCCGGACCTGGTGGACACCCTCAACCGGAGGATGCTGGAGCAGAACATCGAGCACCTCCGTCTCTTCGCGGCGGCAGGAGGGGACGCGATCTACGTGGACGACGCCCTCGCCACCTCGGACATGATCTCCGTGGCCCACTATGAGCGGTTCTGCCTGCCGTACATGGTGGAGATGGTGCGGGAGATCCACCGGCTGGGGAAGAAGGCCATCATCATCTACTATGGAGGGGTCTCGGATCGGCTGGAGCAGATTGCGTCCATCGGGGCCGACGGCTTCAGCATGGAGACAACGATGAAGAGCTACGTCAACGACATCGAGGAGATCGCGGGGCGGATCGGCGACCGCGTGACCCTCTTCGGGAACGTGGACCCGGTCAACATCCTGCAGCGGGGCACGGATGCGCAGCTCCAGACCGAGGTCCGACGCCAGGCGAGAGCCGCAAGCCGCGCCCGGGGGTTCATCATGTGCACGGGCAGCCCCATCACGCCGAGCACGCCGCTGGGGCGGGTGAGGAGGTTCATCGAGCTGGGGAGCGCCTCGAGGCCGAGGAGCTGAAACGTCCCGCGGTGTCACGCCCGGCGGCGACGGATTCGTTCGTAGAAGCCGCTGCGATGACCGAACCCCCAGAGGCGCACCGAACCAGCGGCCTCGTTGATCTCATAGGCGGCCCGGTAATCCCCCACCCTGAGCTTCCGCAGGCCTCTGAGGTCCCCGGTCAGGTCCTGGCTGCCGGGCGGGCGTGGATCCTGGGTCAGACCGTCCATCCGGGCGGACACGTGCTCTCTCACGACCTTGGGGAGTGCCAGGAACTCCTTCCGCGCCCGAGGGTGGAACTCCAGGCGGTATCTCATGGCAGAGCGTCCGACTCGGCCTTCACCTGTTCCCAGGGAACCCAGTCTTCACTGCCCTCCGCCCTCCGCTCCCGGACCATGTCCACCAGTCCCTGGTCCACCCGGTCCTCGTACTGGTCGTCACCCGATAGCCAGCGGTCCAGTGCGGGCCTGAGGAATCGCCACCCATTGCCGAGCTTGGCCGCCGGCAGCTTGCCGTCCTTGGCCAGCCGCGCGACGGTGTGTACGCTGGTTCGGAGGTACTCGGCTGCCTCCTTAGTAGTCAGGACCTCGTGCATGTCGCCACCACCGTTGCTCTGGTCGTTCTCTCTTCCCTGCCCGCTACCCCGGCCCCTGGCCGTTGACTCCCGACTCCGATTTCCCCGGCTTGCTGCCTCGGGGCGCGATGAAGCGGAGCTCCTCCTTCTCCTCTGACTCCGCCGGCTGCTCCTTGAAGGCCTCGAAGTGGGTGGTGCCCTCGACATCCCTGCTCTTGAAGTAGCCGGAGGTCTCGAGGGAGTAGGCCTTGTTGTAGAGTAGGCCGAAGTCGGTGAGGGTGTCGAGCTTCATCATCCGGTAGTGGTAGCGGATGAACGCCATGGGGCCAGCCAGCGGCGTCTCACCGAAGCCGGACTCGCCCTCCCGCAACAGCAGGTCCCGCGCCTGCATCCGGAGCGGCAAGGTGATCGGTGCCACGCACCAGTTCCAGGGGTAGTTGCTCGTCAGGTAGCGGGCATACTCCTCCAGCTTGTCCCGCAGCCGCATGTGATCGCAGGCGGCGTCGAGCAGCAGGATGGGCAGGAACTGCTGCACCTCGGGCTCGAATCGAGGTGGGCCAACAAGCGCCAGCCTGCGGCTCCGGAAGAACCGGCGGTCGACCCGCTCGACGGCTTTGCGGGCGTAGGCCGGAAGCTGGACGCGAAAGGCCTTCTCCGCCACCTCCCGTCGCAAGCGGTCGATGGTCTCCTCGACGCTCTTCTCCGCCCTCTTCTCGAGAATCCCGTGTGCGCTTTCACCGACCGTAGACATCCTGGGTCTCTCTCCTTCCACTGAGTCTCGCGTAAGCAGGGAAACCGGGACTGGACCAAGGCGCCGTCGTCCACGCGCCGCGTGGACTGTACCAGGTTTCCCTGCTTACGCGAGACTCAGTAAGCTGCTCGGTCAGCCAGGGCCGCGCCTTCCTCGCCCGCTTCGAGCGGAGGTCGCCGCAGGCCGAAGTGCTCCATCGCCGACAGTGTGCCGGCGACGACGTAGAGCAGCCCGCCCAGCGCCAGTACGGTGTGGAATCCCCACAGTTTCGCAGCACACATGGCGCCCACCGACCCCAGCACGCTGGCCGTTCCGTTCAACGCCCACATCCAGGGCACCAGGCCCGTCCCCCCGTTCCCCAGCCGACGAATCCCCGTCGGGAACGGCACGCCCATCACCAGCCCGAGGGGCGTAAGGGCCGTGATGGCGATGATCGTGCGGGCCAGAACCGGCCACTGGAGGCTGAGGTTGAACAGGATCCCCAGCCACCTGCCTGAGGTCAAGACGATCGCCGCCGCGATCACCGCCGCCAGCGCCCCCCGCCCGGCGAGCTGCTGGACCGACCACCGCTGGCTTCGCAGGCTGCCCAGGCCGCCCCCCAAGAGCAGGGCGAACAGGATCACCGCCAGCGACAGGGTGGGATAGCCCAGGTACAGGATCAGCCTCTGCGCCAGGCACACCTCGATCAGCATGAAGCCGATGCCGACCGCGGCGAAGTAAAGCCCCTTCTCCACCACCCAGCCCAAGGGCAGCCTCTTCTCCTCAGACGGGGAACGGCTGGCGAAGTGGTATTCCTCGGCCGCCCCCGCCGGTCCTCCTGCCCGTCTGCCGGTGAAGTGATGGACGGCGCAGGTCACGGCCAGCAGGCACAGGAGCACGCCGGCCCCCCAGACGAGGAAGCGGTCGAAGCCCGCCGGCAGCCCTCGGGTCAGGTCGGTGACGAACGGCCGATCGTCGGTGACCGGAAGGATGGTCATCTTCGAGTCGGCCCCAATCATCTCCCGCACCCGCGCCTCGAAGGCCGCGTCGCTCCCGTCCTGGGCGAACAGCACCGAGAACGGCTCGGGCACATACACCTCGGGGAAGCAGCCCGGGAACAGCCCCATCGCCAAAGCGGTCTGGGCGAGCGCCCGGCTCTGCTCGGGGCCGAAGGGCGTCTTACGGATCAGCAGCATGTGGCGGTAAGGCCCGAACTGGTACTGCTCGGGCGGAACGTCGACCACCACGAGACAGCGCAACGCCTCCTGCCGCGACACCCCCTCTTGCTGCAACGCCGCCAGGGCGGTGAGATACGCCCGCAGAAGCAGGGGCGCCTCGGCGCACACGAACACCACCTGACCGTCCCTCGATACCCGGTCGAGGCAGTCCCGGAAGGCCTCCACCGTGTGCAGGTAGCTCTCCACCAGCGCCAGGCTGCCGCTGCCAGCGGTGGTCGCCGCATAGCTCAAGGCCATGTAGACCATGTCGTACTGCCGGCCGGTGCGGCGAAGGAAGCTGCGGCCCTCATCCACGCGGACGTTCACGTTGCGGTACTCGTACAGGCGCCCATTGAGCCTCGCGAACCGGCGCATGATCTTGGGGATCGAGGGGTTCAGCTCGACGCCGTCGATCCTCTCGCTCCCAACGGCGAAGGCGAGCAGCACATCCAGGCCGCCACCCGGGCCGATCAGGAGCACCCGCTTGGGCCGCTGGACGCGGAAGGGGAGGAAGCCGATGAAGCGTTCGAGTTTGGGGAGCACCTCCTCCATCTTCCCCCGAAAGGGCCACATGTTCGTGGGCACATCCCCATCGGTGTAGACATAGAGCTGGGGCCAGGGGCGCGGCTCGTCGGGTGGGTGGTACTGCACCACATCCGTCCGAGCGAAGGCGTTCCAGTCGCTGTAGACGATGCGAGCGCCCTGCTTCGGATCGCCGAGCTCCTGGTAGAGGGTCTTCACGACTCGCTTCGAGGTGGTCGGCACGGCCGGCAGATCGATGATCCCGGTGGCGAGGTTGATCGAGAGCAGCACGGCCGGCGCGAGCGCCGCGGCCACGGCCACTCCTCGCCGCAGGGCGCCGCCTGCCTCCCACGACAGCCCGACCGCGGCCAGGCCGGCGAGGATGCCCGCGGCGATGGCCGCGCCCGTTCCGCCGAAGAGCTGCAGGCCGGCGATGATGGCCAGGCTGCCGGTGGCGGCCCCCATGAGGTCGGCGCCGTAGAGGCGCCCTCCCTGTCGCGCGAAGCTCCGGAGCACGCAGGAGAGGAAGATGCCCGCGACGAGGAAGGGCGGCGTAGCGCTCAGAGCCACGGCCCACAGGTTCGTTAGATGACGGGCGATGGGAGAGCGAAACAGGAGAAGCACCGAGACCGCGGGCAAGGGCGCCAGCAGCGTCGCGAGCCAGGCTAAGCCGGAAAATGGGACAGACACGTTTTCCGACGTCGGAAAATGTGTCTGTCCCATTTTCCGGCGGAGGAGCACGTAGTCGACCAGCCCCCCGGCGCCCAGTCCGAACGTGGCGACGGAGACAATGAGGAAGACGAAGTGGTAGCGCAGGAGGACGCTGAAGCAGCGCGTCAGCGCGAGTTCGAAGGCGATGACGGTGACCGAAACCAGGAAGACCGCGACTGCCAGGAAGCCCGAGGCGCGGCTGTCACCTGCGTTGGCCATGACCTGCGTAGTCTCCCGGCCGCCGGCGTCGCGCAGGGCGACGGCTCGATGCGGCCGGCCGAAGTCCGTCCCCGGTCGGAGCGCTACCGGTCAGGAGGAGACGTCGGCCGTGTACCGGCACTTCGGGTAGCCGGTGCAGCCGAGGAACTTGCCCCGTCGGCCGTCGCGGACGACGAGCGGCTTGCCGCACTCCGGGCAGTTCCGCCCCGCCGGCTCCGGCTCCGGCCGCACTGTACCGGCAGCCGCGCCGTCCAGGGGGAGCGTTCCCCGGCACTTGGGGTAGCTCGCGCAGCCCAGGAACGGCCCTCGCCGGCTGCGGCGAGCAACCATCTTCCCACCGCACTCGGGGCAGTTCGCATCGGGCGGGGGTTCGGTCGGGTCGCCCGCAGGCGAGGGGGCTGTGTCGGCTCCCTCCACCGCGAACTTCTCGACCTCCTCCGCCGTGAGGTTGCGGGTGAACTTGCACTGCGGGTAGCCGGAGCATCCCAGGAATGGCCCGCGCCGGCCGGAGCGCACGGTCATCGGCTGCCCGCACTCATCGCAAGGGACGTCAGTGGGAATCGAGAGTCGAGGCCTCTCCTCCTCGCCGTTCACCGGCCTGGTGTACCGGCACCCGGGGTAGCCGGCGCAGCCGATGAAGGGGCCGGTCGGCCCCTGTCGCACCGACAGTGGTTTGCCGCACTGGGGGCAGACTTGGTCTTCCAGGTCAGGCACCTCCGCCTTCGGCACGCCAAGATCCAGATTCCGCGTGAACTTGCACCGGGGGTAGTTGCGGCAGCCGGCGAACCGTCCGCTGGCCGAGATCCGCTCGACCACCTCCCCGCCGCACTCCGGGCATGTCTCCCCGAGGAGTTTCGGCCTCGCCTGTCGCGCTTCCTCTATCCACCCCGTCAGCGGCTGGTAGAACTCGCGCACCAGGTCCACCCAGTCCTTCTCGCCACTCTCCACCGTGTCGAGGTCGGTCTCCACGTGAGCGGTGAACTGGATGTCCATCACCTGCGGGAAGTGCTCGACCAGGTAGTCCGAGACCACGAGGCCCAGGGGTGTCGGCACGAACGCGCGCTGCTGCATCGTGACGTACCGGCGTTGCCGGAGCGTCTCGATGATCGGGGCGTACGTGCTCGGCCGACCGATTCCGTTCTCCTCCAGGGCCCGCACCAGGCTGGCCTCGGTGAAGCGGGGCGGCGGCTTGGTGAAGTGCTGCTCGGGGTTCAGACCCAGCAGCCTGAGCGCCTCCCCTACCGAAAGCTCCGGCAGCTCACCTTCCCTCTTCTCCTCTTCCTCCTCGGGCCTCGCCTCCTCGTACACGGCGCGGTACCCGGCGAAGACGGGCACCGATCCGCTCGCCCGGAGCCCGTACCGACCGGCCTCCACGTCCACCGTGGTGATGTTGAACACTGCCGGCGCCATGAGACTCGCCACGAACCGCCGCCAGATCAGCTCGTAGAGGCGGAGCTGGTCCTTGTTGAGGTACTCCTTCACCGCAGTAGCCGTCAGCTCAACGTGCGTGGGACGAATCGCCTCATGGGCGTCCTGCACGCCCTTCTTGGCCGCCCTCGGTCCGCCGGCACCCATGTACTCGGGTCCATACTGTTCCTTGATGTACGCCAGCCCCTCGCTGCGAGCGCTCTCGGCCAGACGCGTGGAGTCGGTGCGCATGTAGGTGATGAGCGCCGTCACCCCCTCGGGCAACTCCACGCCCTCGTAGAGTTGCTGGGCGACCATCATCGTCTTCTTGGCCGAGAAGTGCAACTCGCGCGCCGCTTGCTGCTGGAGGGTGCTGGTGATGAAGGGTGGCGGGGCGTTTCGCTTGCGCGTCTGCCTGGTGATGTCGCGGATCAGATACGGCGCGCGCTGGAGTTCTGCGACGACGTCGGTGGTCTCGGCCTCCGTGTGAAGCTCCAGCTTGGCCCCGTCTCGGGTCTGAAGCTCCGCTACGAACTGCGCGTCGCGGTCGACCGGCGATAGGGTCGCCTCGACCGACCAGTGCTCGACCGGCACGAAGGCCGCGATCTCACGCTCGCGGTCGCAGATCATCCGCAGCGCCACCGACTGCACCCGGCCCGCGCTCAGGGCGCCCGTGCGGCCGCTGCTCTTGATCCGCTCCCAGAGCACGGGGCTGATGAGGTAGCCGACCAGGCGGTCGAGCACCCGCCGCGCCTGCTGGGCATCGACGAGCTTCAGGTCGAGGTCGGTCGGGTGGGCCAACGCGTCGAGCACGGCCGAGGCGGTGATCTCGTTGAACCGGATTCGCTTGACGTCCTTCGCCTTCAGGACCTGCGCGAGGTGCCAGCCGATTGCCTCGCCCTCGCGGTCGGGGTCGGAGGCCAGGTAGATCGTGTCGACATCCTTCAGCGCGCTGCGAAGCTTGCTGATGACCTGCCGGGCGCGGGGTATGATCTCGTACTGTGGGGCGAAGTCGGCGTTGACGTCGACGCCAAGCTCCCTCTCCGGCAGGTCGCGCACGTGGCCCATCGAGGCCAGGATCTTGTAGCCCGGCCCGACGAAGCGCTCGAGCGTGCGGATCTTCGCGGGCGACTCAACGATGATGGCGTTCTTGGCCATCCAGGCGGTTCCCCAAGTTTGGTCCGGGCAGCTCGGTGGATTGCGTCAAGCGGCAATGTGCGGCAGGCTACCCCTCCCTGCCGCACGGGGCGGGATTGTAGCACCAACGGGGGGGCAATGCAATACGGCAGGAGTCAGGAGCCAGGAGTCAGAATGACGACAACAGCAGCGGCCGCACCATCGACACCACGGCAAGGGCCCGTCACGTCGGCGCCGCCTGCCGTCGCCGTTCTCCTGACTCCTGACTCCTGCCGTTCTGCCGTCCTCACCGCTTCAGCTCACCCATCGCTTCGATGATGGGTGTGGCCTCGATCTGCTCTTCCTCGGTCAGGTCCCGGTAGACGATGAGGCCCTGATCGAGGAACACGCGCATGGCGTCGCGGGTCTTGCTCCGCACCTCGGGGCTGAGGGTGTTGAGGACCGCGATGCCCTGGCGTATCTCCTCGGCGTACCGCTCGATCTCGTTGACACGCTCATCGGGGCCAAGCGCGCTGAACTCACGGTGGCGGGCCATCAGCGCCTGTCGGACGCCCTCGGGGTCGAACCGCAGCATCTGCTCCGCGTGCTGGAGGACGAGGGCCTCGCGCTGCTCGGCGGGCAACACCGAGAACCGGCGGAACACGGCTGCCCGGTCGATCGAGGCCAGCCAGTAACCCCTCGTCCAGGTGATGCCCGGCGCCTGCAACTGGGAGAGGACATCCTCCAGTGAGGCTCCCGGCGCCGGCAGCGTGGATACTCGCCGCTCCCCGAGCTCGGGGAGGTAGCCCACCGCGGCAGCCGACATGTTGGTCAGTGTGCGGGTGATGCTGTCAATTCCGCCGGAGCCCCCCGAGAGCGCCAGCGGCGCCTGCGGAGGCCGAGTCCACCCTGCCGGCGTGGTCTGGGGGCCGAAGGAGGCGTCGGTCGGCACGAGGATGTAGGCCGGGTCCCAGGCCGACACGGCGGCGACGGCCAGTGCGTCGAGCGCCTGGGTAAGCGGCTGCGCATCGAGGTCCACCGTCACGCGTCGCTGGTTCGCGAACGCATCCGCCGTCACCGCCACGTGCGTCTGCTCCCGCACCTGGGCGAGAACGTCGCTGAGCAGGTCCGCCTTGGCGGAGAGGGTGACCGTGGGCTGGCTTGGCGCGGAGGGGGGAACCGCCTGCGACTGGGCCAGTTGCGGCAGCGTGCCTGCGAGTCCGGCGAGGCTGAGCACGGCCAGGAACGTCCAGCGCATCTCTCTACTCCAGGAACTGGTGGGCCCTCAGGCCGAGTGTAGAACGGTTGACGAGGCAGGGCACCTTGGCGATTCGCCGCCTATTCGCTGAGTGTGTGGAGGTCACCTTGAACGGGAAAACGGGACCGACACATTTTCACACGTCCGAAAACGTGTCGGTCCCGTTCTTCGGTCTAGATCGACCGGCCTTACATAGACGGCCAGTCGAACGATGCCTCTGAGGTAAGCGACCGCAGCGACACGCCCCCGGTCGAGGCCGTGAGCCTCAAGGCCGTGGGCGCGGCGGCGGTGTCCGATGCGACCGCGGCGACCAGGGCAGTGCCCAGACGCGTCTCGGGGCTTACCAGGGCAGCCGCGTATTCGGCGGGAGCATCCGGGAAGCCGCCGGCCGGCTCCGGCAACCTGGCCTCGGTTGCCGATGACGGGGGCTCGGTGGTTCGCGTCAAGGCCACGACGTGTCCGGCGACCTTCGCCGGGGGAGTGCTCGAGAGCGCTGCCTGCAGGGCGGGCTCGGTTGCCATCGCGGCGAGCCCGTTCAGGTCGCGCAGGGGCTTGACCCGTCCGCTTGCAGCCGTCTCGCCATGATGCCCGCCCCCAAGGCGGTGCATGGCGAGGTGCGGCGCGACCGGCCCGGGAGCCATCACGGCGCGCTCCTCTGCGACCATCGGCGCGGGGGTATTGGGGGCCGGCATACGCCCGTGCGCGCGAGTCGGCGCCATGGGGGCTACATACTCGCTCTGGGGGCCGGCCCAGAACCAGCCGAGCGTGCCCACCGCGATCAAGGCCAAGGCAGCACTGGGGAGAAGCGTCCGGAGGTCGAGGTGGGGCCATGATTGGGCGCAGGCCCTCGCAGCCTGGGCTCGCACCGCGGCTCTCACTCGGGGGGCGAAGCTCGCCGGTGCGCGAAGAGGCGGTAGAGCCCTCAGCGCGTCGTGGGCGACCCGCACTTCGTCGGCCGCTTGCCGGCAGACAGAGCAGCTCTCGAGGTGATCCTCCACCACACGAACCTCAGCCTCGCCGAGGCTCCCGTCGATATGCCCCGCCAGCAGTTCCTCGATCCTCGAGCAGCGCATGTCTGGTTGTCCGTAGGTCGGGTCTCGGGACCCGACGTTGCAGCTATCCGGCTGCCTCCCTCGCCTCCGTGGCCGGTGAGTGAGCCAGATACTGCTGGTACTTCGCGCCGAACGCCCGCCGGGCGCGCGACAATCTCGATTTCAGCGTCCCGAGGTTGCAGGAGATGGCCTTGGCGGCCTCCTCGTAGGGCATCCCCTGAATATCCACCAGCGTCAGCACCGCGCGATGCTGCGGCGACATCTGCCGGAGGATGTGATGAACGATGTCGCACGTCTCCTTGCGCTCGGCGATGTGGTGCGGCATCGTCGACCGATCGGGCACCATCCGCTCTACCAGGCCGGTCTCGGTCGAGACCATCTCGTCGAGCGAGGCCCCCTCAATCCGCCGCTTCCGCTTCCGGCGCCGCAGCTCGTTGATGCACACATTCACCGCGATGCGGTAGAGCCACGTCCGGAAGCTCGCCTCGCCCTGATACTGGAACTTCCTCAGCGCAGTGAGCGCCCGCAGGAAGATCTCCTGCCCGAGATCGGCGACATCCTCGCCCGCGCCGCACATCCGGTAGACAATCCCGTAGACCTTCGTCTGATACTTGTCGACCAGCGCTCCGAAGGCTTCGCCATCGCCCGCCTGGGCGCGGGCGACGTAGAGGGCATCCTCGGAGTTGTAGACCTCCTCCGTCGCCCCGGCCGGTGCTCGGCCTCGCCACCGCGTGTCCGCTCTGACGAACGCTCGAAAACCCATGAGTGTTCCCTCTTGACGCGAAGGAAACCCCAGCCCCGCGGCCCCCAGAACGCCACTTCCCTCGGTCGGAGACGATAGGCGACAGTGCTAGTGACGCACGGCGTCGCCGGATGGTTTTCTACTATGACAGGTAGTAAAACAGGAGGTTGCGGAAAAGGCAGGCCGCAGACGCGGACGGCACCTCCCGCTTGCGGGTGAGTATACGCTGGGCCGACCGGAGGTGTCAATACGCACGCGGTGGCTCTTGAGTTCGGTCACACCCTCTACTGCAGGGCTTGCCCGTATCGCTCGGCCAGCCGCTTGGGGTCGGGCTGGTTGCTGCGCTGGGCCACCGTGTCCAACAGCTCCCGGGCGCGGGAGCGCGCGGCCTCCGGGCTGTCCGGCACCTCGTAGTCGTGCCCCCAGTAGAGCCCCCTCGCCGCGGCGGCGACCTGCAGCCCGCCCATGGCGGCTATCAGGCTCACGGTGTTGGCCGCCGCGGGTGCTCTAACGGCTACCGCGACCTGGGACAGGGCCTCCATAGCCTCAAGGGTCCCCTGGCGCGCCAGCGCACGGATGGGAGAGGCCCGGCTGGTGACAGGCAGCGGCTGGTTTGCCGATGCTAACGCGCGGTTGAGGAGCTCTGCCGTGGCCGCGGGCGCTGTCGTGGCCCCGAGCAGGTAGGTCACCGCAGCCCCGCTAGTCGGCTTGGGGGCGTGTTCGAGACCCAGGAGGTAGCGCGTGGCCTCATCGGGCGCGAGCAGCGAGTAGAGGAGTGCTACGCTGCACGCCTGATCGGTCCACCACGAGTTCACGCGGATGCCGGCGGGGTCGGTCTTCTCATGGAACCCTCGGACTACCACCTCGACGCCGGGCAACCGCCACTCGATGCTGCGGGGAAGGCCGCGCGCGACGGCTTCCGGGGCTCCCAGGGCGCGGATGAGCACCGCTGACCCGCGCACGGACTCGCGCGGAGCGGCGGCGCTTGCCCACGTCACCAGGAGTTCGGCCGGCGCCATTCCGTGTGCCCCTGCGTAGGCGCGAATGGCGTCGAGGAACGCCTGCCGCACCGGTTCGGCGGCGACGCCCATCTCGTCCAGAACGCCGATGGCGGCCAGCCGCAGCCGGGCGTCGTCGGAGGCCCTGACCTTGGCCAGCTCAAGCCCCTCGAACCGCAAGGGCTGCGCGCAGAGGTTGATGAGCGCCTCCGCCCCGGCCCCGGCGGCGGCTTGCCGGAACTGCGCGACGTGCCCGTAGAGCGGAGGGAGGGGGCCGCTCTCGGTCTGGCCGAGTGCGAGCCTGGTGCCCGCAACGCCAAGCCCCGCCACGAGGCAGAAGAGAAGGCCGGTTCTCGTCCGATGCGCGGCTGATGGGGTCACCGTGCCGCCTCCTCCCCGGCCAGGACGAGGTCAACCACCTTCCGCGCCCTCGCGCACCACTTCTCGCCCGGCAGCATTTCCACCAGGTCCTGGAGGGCCTCGAGGGCGGCACGGTCGGCGCCCTCGGGAGCAGGCGGAAGAGGATCGCTCCACCAGAACGGGAGCCGCCCGTGGCGGCCTTGCACGCTGGCCCGGAAGGCCAGCATGTCCAGTACCCACCCCGCGTGCCCCAGGTCCGGTGTGTCATTGGGGCCGTTCCCAGCGTAGTAGACCGTCAGTTCCTTCAGTGCTTCGATGGCCTCGGGCGTCGACATCGCGATCAGGGCCTGGACAGCGCTACCGTACTGCCAGCTCTGCTGAACACCTTCGCCCCTCGCCCGCTCCGCCAGGAGCGGGACCACGATCCCATCGCGCAGCCCGGAGGCCGTCGCCACGGCTCCCTTCGCCGTCGCAGGGTCGGCGATATGCTCCACCAGGAAGTCCTGAGCCCGCCTCCTGTCGAGGGCGTGGATCAGCCTGCCCCACTGCAGGAGAGAGGGCTTGCGGAGCTCGTAGTACGGGGGCTCGTGTCCGCCGGGCACCTCGGCATACAGGTTCACCAGACCCTGTTCGCACGTGGCACTGGCGAGGTCCGCCTGCCCGGCATTCGCCAGCAGCCAAGCCGCCCCCCGGGCCGCCTCCGGGGTGAGCGCGACCGCGAGCCAGGTCATCACATCCTCCACCAGCGTCGGCGAGGACTGCATAGCCGCCAAAGCTGCCTGGCGCCCCTGGTCTCTGATCGCGGGCGCGCACCCGTCCAGGAGCGCGATGGCGACGAGGCGGACGTGCCCGCCGACCACGCCGGCCGGTCGCGACTCGGACAGGAGCGCCACGACTTGGTCTGGCGCCTCTCGCGCCAGCCGTCGCACCTGCTCGACGCGCTCCGCCACCGAAGGCACAGGCTCCGCGCCCAGTGGCAGCACCGGGCCGAGGCGGCCCGCTGTCGGTGGGGCCGGCGCGTCCCCGGTCTGTCCGGCACACGTTCCGCTGCCGAGCGACGCCTCCAGTGCGAACAGGCAGGCCGCGAGTGTCAGGGCGGCTCGACGTGGGCGAACCCAACCGGTACCAGCCTTCACCGTGGCCCTCCTTTCGCGCTGCTATCGGGGTCGGCGCAAACCGCTATCAAACAGGGTCCCCGGCGTCCGAGACCGTGTCTGGTAGGCTCCTCCGAGTGCAGGTATGGCTGCGCGACTAGAAACCTGGCCGAGAACCCGCCTCTTGGCAGTCCCGGCGGGTGAATGTGAGCCGCGTAGAGCGTCCAGGTGCGCGGGCGGGTCAGGCGGCGGCTGGCAGCGGGATTGGCCGCCAGAGGCCCCC
>Ga0315289_10000626_pt1 | contig 54097 bp, 64 predicted proteins | sample YL17G11_40_MG_FD_203452 | JGI IMG/M metagenome (GOLD analysis project Ga0315289, IMG submission 203452) | Sediment microbial communities from Yellowstone Lake, YNP, Wyoming, USA - YL17G11_40 | ecosystem: Environmental > Aquatic > Freshwater > Lake > Sediment | place: USA: Wyoming | collected...
CATGCTCATCTACCAGACGCTGATGTTCGTCACCCCCGCCCTGACCAGTAAGGAGAAGCGCTGGGTCTACTCCATCGTCCTCGCTGCCAGCCTGGCATTTGCTGGCGGAGTGGCCTTCGCTTTCTACATCGCCCTGCCGCCGGCTCTCGGTTTCCTCCTGAATTACCCAGAGGACGTCGCCTCGCCCATGATCAGGATCGGCAGCTACGTCGACTTCGTGACCCGCCTCCTGTTCTGGACGGGCGTCGCCTTCGAGACGCCTCTCGTGATCATGGGCCTCGCCCGCTTCGGCGTGGTCAACTCCGGCCAGCTTCTGCGCTTCTGGCGCTATGCCATCGTCGGGGCCTTTGTCATAGCGGCCATCGTCACCCCCAGCGTCGACCCCCTCACCTGTTCGCTGGTGGCCGGCCCGATCATCGTCCTCTACGGCGCCGGCATTGTCCTGGCCCGCCTGGTGGAGCCGCGCCGGGGGTAGCCAGGTAGTGTCACGAGTTCTGTGTAAATTGCTGCAGGAGGCGTCCCTCCCAGTTCCTGTTTGAGTACCTGACCACGGCCTAGATGATGCGCTCACACCTGGCGTCGTTGGTGAAGCAGGTCATCGGCCGGGCGCGCCTGACCTGCTCCCCCGTCCGCCTAGCTTACCGGGAAAACACGGATGGCTGACTCGCCGTCGACCGGACATCGGTATTCGCAGATGCCGCAGCCGATGCATAGATCCTCTTTGACGGTCGGATGGAACACAGAAGTCGTCCCACCGTGGCCGTCGTCTACCCTTTGCTCATCTACCCGAATCGCTTTCTCGGGCACGGGACACATCTCTTCGCATACTATGCAGTTGCGGCCTTCCGCCCAGGGTATGCAGCGCTCCTGGTCAATACGGGCTACTCCGATTACCGTGCGCCGTTTCTCCTCCAGCGTCAATTTGCTGATCGCTCCGGTGGGGCAGACCTGGCCACAGGACTTGCACGAGTAGTCGCAGTAGCCCAGGCGCGGTACCAGCATCGGTGTCCACAGTCCTTCCAATTCAGCAAGCGAATAGCTCGGTTGTATTGCATCGGTGGGGCAGACGTTGACACACTGCCCACAGCGAGTGCACTTGCTCAGCAAGTCCTCCTCGCTGGTGCCCGGCGGCCTGACAAGTTGGGCCTTCGCCTTGTTCACTAAAGGAAAAGCCCACAAGAGGGCAGCGCCGACTGCCGCTACCCCTAGTGAGCCCAGCAATTGCCGCCGCGATGGATCTTGAGGCGGCTGTGCAACCAGGCCCCACTGCCCGCGGAAAGAGATGGCTCCTCGGGGACAGATGTCCAGGCAATCAAGGCAAGTGGTACATTCGGCAGCGTTGGCAGCAAACTTCCGCTCCGGGTCAATAGCACCTGTCGGGCAATTCAAGGTACATAGCTGACAGGGCTTGCACTTCTCCTCGTCCACTTTGTGGCGAATCTGAGCAACGTTGGCCACCAGTCCCAGACAGCCCCCCAATGGGCAAAGGTAGCGGCACCAGAAGCGCGGTCGGATGGCGTTAAGAGCCAAGATGACAACGAACGGTAGGACGATCAGCAAGCTAGGTAGGAAGAAGTTCTGCTCGGCTAACGGCGAGCCCTGTATGTGGGTATCGAACCACTCCACTGTGGGCTGAAGTGCCTCGATGTCGGATAACCACTCCTGCAGAGCCGCAATCCTGGAGCTCAACCCGGGCAGAAGCACGCTGCCTACGGTTTGGAACACGAGTGCAATCGGGTCCAGGATGAGCAGAGTCAGACTGCCCAGCGCAGCGGCGAGCAGGATAGTGAAGAGCAAGAAGTACTTGACCTGACGCCAGTAGGGGGGGATATCAGACCTGCTGCGGCGAGGACGGCGCGCCGGCATCCAACCTACGAGTGTGCCCATCGGGCAAACCCACCCGCACCAGGCACGCCCTACCGCCAGTGTTAGCAACAAGGTAGCGCCACCCAGTGCCATGGGCGCGATCCAGCTCCGACCCGCGAGCATCGCTGAGATTCCCGCCAACGGGTCGAGTCGCAAGAAGAGGTCATGGGGCAGGAAGGTGGTGCCTCCCCGCGCTGTTCCCAGGAGCAGATACAGAAAGAGCAGCAGCGCCAGTATCTGCACTGCCTGGCGCAGTCGGCGCCACCCGTTGGACCTTTTCAGCGCTTCGTCCGGTTTCGCACCCATGTTGGCTACCGTGGTAGCGCCCGCTTACACACTGATCTCTTCCACCTGGACACTGCCCAGGTCCATTGTTCCCAACCCCATCTCCGCACCAGCGACCACGGCTGGGACATCAGCACCAGTTAGGCCAAAGAGGGTGGCTGCGTACGCGTCCGCGGCTACGATGTCCTGGCTGGCGATGATAGTATTCGCCAGTTTCACATCATCCAGGCTGCCACCTGTAGGGCCGTGGTCCATCAGGATGCGGACCGCATCGACAACCGTCAAGGTGGGGCGCACGAGGCTGCTGAGGTCGGCGAGGCGCTGTCCTAGGTTGGAATGGAACTCGCCGCGATTCAAGATAACACCCATAAGGTTCTTCATGCCCAGAGTCAGCCGACCAAGCGTGTGGTGTTTGGCGATTGGCACATTGATAAGTACATCAGCGTCCAAGACATCTCTGTAGACCGGCCAACTGGTGATATCCCATCCTCCCGGTATGGCCGTCTCTTCAAACTTGCCGCTGCTCATCGCCTCCATCTGGCCACCTGCGGCGACCACTGCGGCTGCGATACCACTGCGAGCGTATTCTTCTTCGCATCTTCCGCTGACGGGCAGCTCCATCACTCGCACCCGCCCAGCCCCTGCGCCTACGCAGAGCGCCGTCAGTGCGCCAACGACCTCGGGATTGGTAAAGGTCGCGTATTCGAAAGAGTAATCAGTGAAGGAGATATTGGGCTTGATGATGACGTCGTCCCCAGACTTGACGAAGCGCTCAATGCCGCCCAGCACCTTGAGAGCTGCTTGCACCATGGCAGTCGGACTTTCGCCTCGAGCCACAGCCAAGTAGGGGACTTGCGGGGTGGGACTAGGCGTAGCAGGCGGTGGCGGTGCAGGGGTAGGCGTGGCGGCAGGACTGGGCGTAGCAGGCGGTGGCGGTGTAGGGGTAGGCGTGGCGGCAGGACTGGGCGTAGCAGGCGGTGGCGGTGTAGGGGTAGGCGTGGCGGCAGGACTGGGCGTAGCAGGCGGTGGCGCTGTAGGGGCAAGTGTGGCGGCAGGACTGGACATACCAGGCGGTGGGGCTGTAGGGGCAAGTGTGGCGGCAGGACTGGGCATACCAGGCGGTGGGGCTGTAGGGGCAAGTGTGGCGGCAGGACCAGGCGTAGCAGGCCGTGGCGGTGTAGGCGTGGCGGCAGGACTAGACGTAGCAGGCCGTGGAACTGTAGACGTCGGCGCGGGCGTAGGCACAGCTGTTTCCTCTCGACCGCAGGCAATCAAGGAATACAGTGTTCCCGCGGTTGCCGCGGTGAAGCCAAGGGCCACCATCTGTCGAATGAACTCACGCCGGGCTAGTGCCATCTCCTGGCTACCCCCTTTGCATTCCTCGGTGTGAGCAGGCAACGATGATAATGCTTAACACGATCACAAGATCGCCACTTGGCAAGAACTCTTCGCAGCATGCCGCCTCCTGCTTCCTGACTTTCCATTTTATTATATTGAGCCGGCCGAAGCACCACCGATCTGCGGCTATGAAGTTGAAGACGGCGGCAGAAAGCCGCGACGTAGAGCTTGGGGCCCGTTCGGGGCGCCAACGGGAAGTGCCACGAGACAGAGGACTGGAGCAAGGAGACGGTCGATGCAGACGCCTATGAGGGATGGTACTGACCTTGCCCTCAAGAACGAGTCCACCCCCAATGTTAGTACAGAGGGGTTCTGGACCCGGGAAAGGGGGCAAGGTCAATCACTCCGCAGGTCATGCAGCCACGCACTCGTAGTGGGACACAACCCACTGGTACTCGTGGCGCGATGCATTTGGCACACTGGTCTTGGCGGAGATGCAACATTACCGTCCCCACAGCGTCTTCATTTGGCGACGGATGTTACTTCCCGCGCTTGATCGATGCTATCCTGAGCGGTGAGGGAAGGCAGGGAGGAGATCATGCCAACATTGGCGGGGGGCATCGGGCCCCTGGAAATAGCGGTTATTGCCGCCGTGCTAGTGTTGCTCTTCGGCGTGGGAAAGCTCGCCGGGGTTGGTGGCGCCATTGGCAGGTCCGTCCGTGAGTTCCGCCGTGAGCTCCGGGAGGGCCAGGACGAGGAGGAGCAGGGTTCGGCCCCTGCCGAACCCAGGGAGAAGGTGGAGGCTAAGGCCAGGGAGGGGAAGGTCTAGGCCGGGATTCCCCATATTAACCTGGCAACCCCGAAGTGGGCCCCGCCCCCGACGGATTGTATCCTACCCCTGACTCCATATCGCGTCAATCTCCTACTCTCTGCCCATGAAGGGATAGCTTCCGGAGAACCGGGAGGTGCGCCGCTCTGGGGGGAGCGCTCCCTTTGTTCATCGGGTATCGGGCAGACGGACTTTGAGTTTGCCCCTCAGGGCCTCGGCGTGCTTGCAGATGCCGCGGCGTCTTCTCCGACCGTCCTGGTAGGCTTCTTACGCGGCGAGTCATTCGGAGCCTTCGGTCGGCTCCACTCGCCTTATCCCAGGGACGCGATCGAACTGCTTGTCGAAGCTGACGATCTCGCTGAGCTTGAGCTGTTTCATGAATACGGCGTGGTAGGCGTCCACGAAGGAGAGATTGAGGTCAACGTACAGGTCGAATACTTGGCGAAGGCGTCGCTTGCCGGGCAGGACGATGCCTGGGAGCTCGATCAGGGGAAGGACGTTGTCTCGAATTGCGGCCTTGGGGTGCCCGTATTGCCGCTGCAGCGTGAATACCGTTTCGAAGATGACCGTTTCGGCGATGCGGACTCGGACTTCCCCACCCTCAATCCTGGCAAGGTAGGCGGTCGCTTTGGGCGACTGCTCCGGGTGGTCTTGGAGGAGATGGCGGAGGAGGATGTTGGTGTCCAGGAACGGAATAGCCATCTACTCTCGCATCCGTTGGAGAGCCTCATCAGCCATGGCTTGCTCGGCGGATTCGCGTAGCTGCTCAGGCGTGAGCGGTGGTTTGCGACTCCTGAAGACTCCAGCTGTCCGCTGCACGACGCTGCCGGTGCGCGCAATCCGGACCTCGCCTTCATCCAAGATGAAGGCGACCTTATCTCCCTGCTTGAGGCCAAGCTCACGCCTGATCTCAGCTGGGACAGTCACCTGGCCCTTTCGCGTAACCACGGTGTGCAGCTCTTTCACAGTAACGACCTTTCTATAGGTAGGACTTAGCTCCACGCAATACTACATTATGAACCTGGTACTACCAACTGTCAACCGGCGAGCAGCCAGGCTTCGTACAGCGCGCCTCCAGCGCGGGCACCATCACCGCTGAGGACGGTGGCGAAGCGCAGCGCGACTATGGTCAAGTTTCTTTGCGGCCTAGTCGCTCGGCTAGGCAACAAAGCCGGGCCGTACTGCTAACGCCCGAACAGGTCCGCGGCTAGCTCTTCCCGGTCCATCTCCAGGTAGGCAGCCAAGCCAGAGAGGATGACGTTCAAGGTGTCGACCCTGAGCTGCCTGTGACGGGGGATGGGGATGTGGTGTTCGCCCCCCTTGGCCGTTGAGGTCAAGCGCAGGTGGCTGCCCGTCTGCCTGGTGATCTCGTAGCCGTAGCGACGGAGAAGGGAGGCCAGTTGCTCGCCGGGGAGACCCACCCACAGCTCGAAGTAGCTGCCCGGTTCGTACGTCCGGCTCCTGGCCAGGATCGCTAGCTGGCCAGCCAGCTTCACCACCCGGACGCCACGGGCCCTGAGGCGAGCCCGCTCCCGCTGTTCTAACCCTGTCGCCGCCGGTGTCCCGCCTCCGTTGCTACTGGGCTCGGCCACCGGGAACCGCAAGGTGCGATAGGTGTTCTGAGTGGCCAACCGAACGCAGCCGTCCAGGGCAGCGCGGTGGTATTGCCCTTCCTCCGTCAGCAGGGGGCCGTCTTACGGGTCTTCGGGCCTAGTCAGCTGCCGACGTCGAGCAAGGCCAGATCAAAGGTAGGGGTAAAGGGGTTCAGAAAGCGGACCCCCTCCAGGAAGCCACCGTCGACGAAATCCTCGCTCAGGACCAACGGCACCTGGTTGAGCTTGGCCGTGGCCCAGATGAGGGCATCCCAGATGGATAGACTGTGCTCGCCCGCACCCCTGCACCCTTCGAGGACAGCCGCTGCCGTCAGATCGAGAATGCGGCAGCCGCGCACGAAGCGCTCCACCTGGGCCTGGGCCACCTCTGACGGCAGCGCCTCGGGCAGCCGCCGAGTGGTGGTGTTGAAGAACTCCGACAGGCACTGCACGCTGAGGGCCACACGCCCCTGGTTCATCAGCCTGTCGAGGACTGCCAGCGCTCGCTCCTGCTTCCGCCGATCGCGGGGGTCGTGAGCATAGACCAGAACGTTGGTGTCAATCAGGATGGTGCTGTTCCCAGCGGTCATAGAGTTCCTCGCGCGTCCAGGCCCTGCCCGTCTGGGGCACCCTCAAGCGCATGCGCTCGCGGATTACGCTCTTGGCCTCTTCCCAGGCCTTCGGGTCGAAAGGAAGCCACGCCCCAGGGCGAGCTATCTGGTCGATGCCCCGCCGCACCAGTTCCGCCTCCGTGACCCCCAGTTCCCTGGCCCGCCGCTTGAGGAGCTTCTCCTGCTCGGCCTCGATGTAGACCTGCTTACGTATCATCCGGCTCATGGGCTTCTCCTTGATACATCGCAGTATACATCATACCACCTCACTCACGAACCCGTCGAGCGCCAGGTCCACCAGGGGCCACTCCCATCCTGCTTCGCAGGACGGCAACCAGTAGAGGAGGGTAACATGTCTGCGGAACGAGGGTGAGTGGAGGCCACATCTGACCTGGTGCAGGGTGCCTAGGTCGCTTCTCGAGACGGAAGTAGTGATGTTTGGGCGACGGCCGCAGGCTATTGTCTATGGTTCAGCCTGGCCCTCAGGGCCTCGGCGTGCTTGCAGATGCCGCGATGGATGAACCCCGGGCAGGTGCAGCGGACATGGCCCCAGGGGCTCACCCACAGCTCGAAGTAGCTCCCCGGCTCGTAGTTCCGGCTCCTGGCCAGGTAGCGGTCCTGGCCGGCCAGCTTCACCACCCTCACGCCGCGGGCCCTGGCCCGAGCCCTCTCCAGCTGCTCCAGCCTATCCACTACTAGTCCCTCCGACCGTAGCTACGTTGCTTTCGTCGCCCCTAGGCTTGGCCTGCTGGGACTGCAGGGTGAGATAGGCGTTCTGGGTGGCCAACCGAACGCAGCGGGCCAGGGCAGCCCGGTCGTATTGCTCTTGTTTGATGAGAAGGAAGCCGTTGCCGGGTTGGAGCGTCAGAAGCTGGCGGCACTTAGGCTGTTCGGCGGCACCCCAGACGCCGGCCACACTGTTCTGGCCGTTCACTTGAACCGCTGCCCGGAATGCGTCCTCGGTCTCCCACACCACCAGGGTCGGAGTGGCGATGACGGGAACGCCCGGCGGCAGCGCATGGCGAGTCCCTTCGGCGAGCGTGGGTAGGCTTGAAGCTGCCTCTCCCTCCGCCGGGTGGGGCTGGGTGTTAGTCTCGCCGGCTGGCCTTCCGCTATCGCCCTGGCCGAACCGACCGTTGCCGCTCCTCTCCTTGCTCTTGTGGGCTCGGCTGAAGGCCTCATCTGTGGTCTCCCTCACCCGGCCCTGGAGGACGGCCTTCTTCCGCATGAGCTCCTGCAGGCAGTTGTAGCCCACGAAATGGTCCAGGCCAGTCAGAAGCTCCCGGATGCCGAAGAGGGTCCCTGGCTGACCAGAGCCGCAGGCCTCACATGGCTCACCCCTCGAGTTGGGGACGCTGCCCCGCAGCTTCACGAAGCTCTTGCCCCGGGAGAAGTTGTCCAGCTTGTCCTGATAGCTCTCTGCCATGGTGCACCTCTTGTCATGGAACCGGCTTCGAAGCGGTCAGCTGTTCTTCCCTGGCTATTCCCAGCAGTCGCTGGCCCACACTGCAGTCCCGGCAGCGGGAGACGGAGGTGATGAGCTGAAGGACCTTCTCGCAATAGGTTGTCTGCCAGGGGCAGGACGGTATGGGCGTCTCGATGCCTGCCCCGATGGCTTCCTTGCCCAGACGGATGTCCTCCCGGAACTCGGAGATGGAGTAACGAGGGTCCTGGGCCTTGCGGTCCTGGGCATGGCCCAGCCAGAAATGAGGGTCGTCCCCATGGACAGCCACCAGGTACCAGCTGGGCTGGTCGAGTTGAAAAGTGCGAACGTTCGCACTTTCGTCAAGCCCTTCCTCATCGTTGAAAAAGGTCTCGTAGACCTGGATGTACTCGGCGGCGGTGCGGTAGGCGATGTCGAAGCGTCTGGCGATGGCCTCGACGGTTTGCTCCCCATAGACGGAACGTTGCTTGGCTTCCCAGAGCACAGCTGCCTGGGCCCGCCAGACCTGACGGCCGACGCCTCGAAGGTAGGCGAAGAGTTCCACCAGCTGTTCATCGCTGAGGTAGGGAATGTAGTCCAGAAGCCGATCCAGCCCCCTCTCCAAGAGGTTAAGACTGCCGAAGAGCTTCGCCGCGTCGAAGCCGGGATCGTGCAGCCGGCGGCAAACGAACTCGCCGGTTCTAGCGTCGGCGATGGTCAAAGAGTCTTGATTACGGGTGAGGATCCACTTCCGGTCGTGAATGTTGCGATGACAGCGCCGGCAGAGTGTGACCTTGTTTTCCGGCGCTTCTATGGCTGAATCCTTGCTTCCGCCCATGCCCTTCGGCCGGATATGGTGCCCGTCCAACTCCCGGATGCCGCCGCATACCTCACAGTAGCGCTTGTCGCTGTCTCCCGCCATTTCGCATCCTACCCTGCCCGTTCCGAGGCGTAATCGCGTCGCTATCAATTCGATATTAGCCTATTTCGCATCGCTTGTCAATAGATCTGGCCGTGTTTCTGGCGACTTTGCCCAACTTTCTTGACTTTCGCATCGGCAGGTGCTAAAAGAAGCTGACGTGAGTCATGAAGCTGCGTGAGCTACGGGTTCGGCGCCTTCTAAGTACAAGAGAACTCGCGCGCAAAGCGGGAGTATCGACCTCCACCATCTACACGATTGAGACCGGGAAGACTGTTCCAAGGCTATCGGTCGTGAGAAAGCTAAGCGAGGCACTGGAGGCCGCCCCCGACGACGTCGACGAGTTCCGCGAGGCCATCGAAAGAGCTCTAGGCGAGCTACCCAAAGGCAGGGGCTCGATCGGCCCCGCAGACTGAGGAGACTAGCCGTTGACTTGGCTTGCCCAGGTGAGTCACGAGCGCTCCTGCGCTGGGCGCCCGATGACAAGGCGGACCTGACAGCAAAGACAATCGCGGACCGCCTAGCCGCCTTCTTCGATTGCCAGCCTGGGGACCTGTTTATCTGTGTGCCCGCCTCTGAGGCCGAAGCAAGACAGTAGCGGCTGAGCCGCTGACCCAGCGGTCGTTGACCGAGAAGACGACCCGGAGGTCGCCTTCGGGGCCCTCGATACGAGACGGAAGCTGAGTATGGTATAATAGTTCTAAAGAATAGAGAAAGAGGGAGGAGCTCAGCCCGGAGGGAGGAGCTCCTTTCTGTTAGGAGGGATTGATGTCGGGAGGATCGATATCGCAACGCAAGCTAGCGGCCAATCGGGCCAACGCACAACTGTCCACAGGCCCGCACACGGCGCATGGCAAAGCGAGGAGCAGTCGCAACGCGCTCAAACACGGCCTGCTATCGTCGCAGGTTGCGCTAGACACCGAAGACCTACAGGTGCTGGACTGCCTTCGAGAGAACCTGGCAGCTCAGTTGTCTCCCGTGGGCATCTTGGAGGAGCTGTTCGTTGATCGGATAGCGGTGGGGTTCTGGCGTCTGCGTAGATCTATTCAGGTCGAGAGTGCGCTCATGGAGGATCGCCACAGGGAGCGAATGGAGGCTGTTTACCAAGAGTTGAGGCTGCCCACACGGATGGGAGACTCCCAAGACCATGATACCGGACGGCTGCTTGAGCGACGGGAGGCAAGGCGGCCGCGACTTGCCCTGATCCACATGATAGACAACGAAAGCCTAGAGAGGATACATCGATACGAAACCACCATCGAACGTCAGACCTACCGAGCGCTGCATGAACTGCAACGGTTGCAGACGGCTCGCCAAAGCGCCATGCCACTGGTGCCCGTGGCATTCGACGTGGACGTCACAGGGAATGGGCCATCGCCCCAATGAGAAGATAGCCCACTACGAACGTGGCCAAAGACTGGAACCGGACCAACTCGGGCGGGACATCGCTCTCGAGCTGAGGAATCGCTCCGACCGACCCGCTGGAGAGGAGGTTAATGCATGGATGCGAAGAGATACAACGTTATACGGACGCCCCTTGGCCAGGCTCGCAAGCGCGGGCGGGCGGAAGAACCCGTGCTTCAGAGACGGACCATCCAGGAGATAGGAGAGGAGCTCGGTTGCGCCGACAAGGTGGCGGTCTACGATGTGCTCAGGTATGCGCTGGTTGGGGCTGGGGCAGGTACCTCAGAGGAGATGCGACGGACAGAGGGTGCGCGGTTAGAGCAGGCCATCCAAGCCATCTGGCCGCAGGTCTTGCGGGGGAACCTCGACGCAGTGAAAACGGTCCTACAGACTCACGACCTCAAGGTGTGCTTGTGCGGTCTTGATGTACCCGGAGACCGCGCGGAGCCGGTTGAAGCCGGCGATACCTTCATCCAAGTGGGTGCAGGGGCTCCCAAGCGGTTGGAGGAGCTGACTAACGAAGAACTTGCGAGCTATGTCGCTTCCCTGGAGTCAGCCCTGGATGGTGATGACCCCCCTTCAGATCCTGCGTGAGCCTGGTTCTGCTGCAAGTCTGTGGGGCCAACTAGCAGAAGGCGATATGCACGTTCCTGCGGGCGAGCGATATTCTTGAGCCGGCAGCAGTGGGACCAGCTGACGAGCAAGCGGCCAGGAGGCGCGCCGTGCCTATAGCACCGAGCCTCATGAAAGTGAGGTCGGCGATACACCGGCTCTGCTACAAGCTGACGGGAGGCGCCATCGGCGGCGGGTCCGCTGGGATGCCGATCCTCCTGCTGACAACGACCGGCCGCAAGACCGGCAGGCCGCGCACCACACCGCTGTTGTACGTGACCGACGGTGAGAACATCGTCGTCGTCGCTTCGAATGGGGGCCGGCCGCGGCATCCCCACTGGTGGTTGAACCTGGAGAAGAACCCTGAGGCGGAAGTGCAGGTCAGGAACGAGAAGAGGCGACTGAAGGCGGAGGAGGCAACCGGGGCGGAGAGGGAGCGGCTATGGAGGCTTGTCGTCGGGACGTACCCCGGGTACGAAGAGTTTCAGAGGGCCACCACGCGGAAGATCCCGGTGGTGGTTCTACGGCCGCGAGAGTAGGGAAGGGGACTACTGCCTGGCAGCAAGAGGGCCCCGCCGGATGGTGGTGATCCTGGCGGCCCGCATCGCGGCCAAGAGAGGGCGAGGAGACTCTGGTGGCGGGCGTTGTGGGGCAGCTGATGCCTCGAAAGGGACCCGTGGTGTCACACGACCGAGGCGAGGCAGCACTGCGGCCCAGCCAGCGCAGGTGAGCTTCTCAGCCAGCTATAGGGGAATGATGGAAACACCTCAGTCATTGGAGGCCACGGTCACTCTATCACCGGCGCGCATCACATTTAGATAGACCGGGAGGGAGTCCATGAAGCTCGGCGTCACGATGTTCCTACCGACTACTCGATTGGTCCCGCGGAGCTTGCTAGGGCCGTTGAGGAGCGCGGCCTCGAGTCGCTCTTCTTCCCCGAGCACACCCATCGAGGCGAAACGCCTCGCGCTTGCCGCCAGAGACACTCTTTCCCATAGCTAAGGCCGCGGTGCCGAATCCAATAGTCACGAGGAGCCCCAGGCGGTTCAGGGCGGAAACCGCTAATGCCGCTTCGGAAGCCACTCCCACTTGCGGAAGGAGGATGGTCAGCGCTCCCTCCTGGAAGCCCAGCCCGTTCACGGAGAAGGGCAGCAGCATCGATAGTCTGGCCATCGCCAGGGCGGCCAGAGTCGGGAATAGGTCGGAGCGGCCGGACACGGACAAGACCAGGACATAAGTCAGCAGCAGACTTGTTCCGTGAAAGAGCACTGCCAGGACGAACCCGCCGCTCAGGCCCTTCAGCAAACGGCCCCGCGGCGTTTTAGCCCAGAGGTCGACAAGGCCGGTTCTGCGTGTGAGGTGAGCGGCCCGTTGCCTCGCCTCCGGAACCAACCGGAGCACGCCCCAGCCAAGCCCGAGTAGGGCGATGAGCGCGCCAGCCACGATTGCCATGGTCAGAGCGAAGCCGTGGGGGAGGGGCACCAGGAACGAAGCGGAGGCTCCGATGGCCAGTAGCGCCAGATAGCTGGTAATTCGTTGGCCCGCCACCGGTACTACGGCACCCTCCAGTCCACATGATCCCTGCGCCGTCGAGTGGATTCGATAGGCGTCGGCGCCGATGTTTCCGGGGGTCACGCTTCCCAGTACCTGCGCTGCGTAGTAGGATCTGGCGGCGTACCTCCACGACAGCGCCGCGCCTGACAGCTGAGCAGAGAGGAACACCCAGGCCGCGACGCCCAGCAAATGTACAAGGGAGAGGCCCAATATCGCTGGAACAGCGAGGCGCCAGTCAGTCTCCGACAGGTTGGAGGCCACCGTCCTCGGATCGAAGAAGAGGAGGAGCGCCGCCACCACGCATAGGCCAAACCCCCACCGCAGTACCGTTCCCAGCCTCGGGGTGAACGGGCGGCTCTTCGACTCACCCGGTGCACGCACCAGCCGCTCCGATCCTGCTGTCAGACAGAGCTTGGCGAATGCGCTCTGTCAAAGATTCCGCATCCGTACCAACGGGATCTAGGCCCTGCTCTTCCAGCCAGGAAGAACACTTCTCCGCGTACGGGATCGCCACAATGGCGGCTCCGGCACGTGCAGCGAACAGCAGGCTGTGGTAGCGCATGCAGACAACGACTGGGAACTGCCCCAGAAGGGCCAGGATCTCCGCCGGATGGAGCCAGTCCTCCAGGACCGCAAGCCGAGGTGCCCTGGACCGCAAACGGCGGGCGAACTGCAGGTCGTTGTGGTGAGGCACAGTGGGGTGATGGCTCATGGGAACAAAGGCGAACTGCACCTCGGGCAGCGAGTCGATGAGCGAAGGGAGGCTGCAAAGAAGGGCCTCAGCCAGGCTTGGCTCCGTCGCGGTCAGGCACAGGGCCACTCGGGGACGTCTGGCTTTCAGTCCCAGTGTGTGGAGCAACTCCCGGCCTCTCTTGGAGGGAGCCGAGGACATTGCCTGCGACAGGTCTGGCACGACCGGCGCCTCGACGCCCCACGAGCGCAAGAGGCGGGCGGATGCAGCGTCGCGAACCGTGATGCTCGCCAGCTTGGGGGCCAGGCCAGCGATACTCCTCACGACCCAAGGCGGAGCGCTGGAATACACACCGACAGCCTGAAACGTCACCCGCACGCCGCGGGCCAGCGCCAGACGGCTGAAGAGCGGAATCAGTTTGCCCATCGTGCCCATGTGCCCGCTGAAGATGCCACCGCCACCGACGACGAGGACGTCGCTGCCCCAGGCAGCCGCCGGAGCCAGGGCCGTCGAGAGCGCCTTGACCCGGTGCATGTCAGAGGTCTCTCCCGGCGCACGGGATACCACGCGCAGGCGGCAATCCGGCAGCTCGTTCATCAGGCCGGACAAGATAGCCTCGTCCCCAACGTTGCGCACGCCGTATCCTGCGACGACCAGCACTCGGTCACCAGGGCGGATCCGCAGCGCGTCCAGGCCGGATGGTCGGCTGCGCTTCGCATCGGCGGGCTCGCCGTTGGTCGGGTCGAGCCGCCGCATCGTGGAGAGCAGGCGCTTGTCGCGGCTCAGGGAGTCACCTCCGAAGCCGTGTCCGCGTCATGGAGCATTACGACGTAGTGGTTCAGCTCGAGCTTCTTGCTGAACCCGAGGGCCGAAAGCCGCTTCATCCGCGCGTTCAGCGTCGAGTCCCGCACCAAGAGGACGCCGCCGACGTCGTATTCCTCGACCAACTGATCGGGCATAAGGAGCCCAAGGCCGTACACGGGCTCACCCGGTTCGGGCGCTGACAACTGCAGGTCAAGCCGCGCGGACTTGGCCGCCCGAACCACGATGGAGTTGGCAGCGCCGGCTTTCATGGACACCGGCTGCACTGGAGCGCTCACCTCGAGCCTGGGCTGGGTCTTCCCCAGCTTGGGGAAGATGAACTCGCCGCTGTCGTCATGCAAGACCGTCGCCGGGGACGCCTCCTTAAGGATCGGGCGTACTTCCGCCTCCAGGGCTGTGATGGGGAGACTGGAGGTCACTTCATCGGTGACATCCACGCTCTTGCTGCCCCGGGCCAAGCGCACGGTGCGCTTGTAGAGCACGGTCGCGCCCCTCACCTTTCCGCCCCAAGCTGCCCTGATCTCGACGCTGTCCTCACTCTCTGACGTCTCAACCGACGTTACGGTGAGTTCCGCCAGTGTGACCTGCATCACATCCCCATGACTGCTGAGAGTTATCTTCGTAAGGGTGGGCGGCAGGCGCACGAGTTCCACGTACTCTCCTCCGTGGTTTATGGAGATCCAGGGGTCTTGCAGAGCGGCGCCGCCTGTATTTGGGAATTTGACGAAGAGGAACTCATTGGCGAGAGAAGCCGAGCTGCGCAGGAGGGTCTCGGCGGCCGCACTGCGGTTCCATTCCTTGGAGCGGAAGCTGTACCGCGTCGGCATGGAGAAGAGCGCCGCACGGCCTGTCAACCCTTCGATCCATTTACCCTCGCGCGCGGGCGCGAGCACCGACTCGCCCGACGCGAGGTGGGCATCCAGCCAGAAGGCCGCATCTTCGAGACCTGGGAGGTCCTCAAGGGCATAGAAGGACGTCTCGCGGTCGTGGGCGCCAATTGTGGAAGGCCCGACAGAAGCTGCTAGTGCGACGGCGACGAGCAACGGGAGAGTCAACTGGCGAAGCCCAGGTAGTGCTCGCGGAAGGAGGTTCGTGAGGTGAGCGGAGGCGAAAGCGAGACCCCCTCCGGCGGCGATCGCCAGCGGCGCGACGATGGGAGCCACGAACCGAGGGTAGTCGGTCGCAACCCCGAACATGATGGACCAGGCCAGTACCACGAGCGTACTGAGGGTCCACGCCGCAACAAGAACAAAGCCTCCCACTCGCCGTGTCAGAACCTCCCGTCCGCCGCCGGCGAAGAGCGCGGCGGCGCCGGTCACCAGAACCAGCGTGGTCGGCCAGTAGGTGGTGAGGAGCGGCCAGATCCGGTCCGGGCCGCGGTAGTTCAGGCTCGCAGGGTTCTGCGCGTACTCCTGGTTCTGGCGTAAGAGGACGACCAGCCAGTACGCGGCCACGACAGCCAAAGTCATAGCGAAGGGCTTCAGGGCCCGCATGCGTTCTCTCCAGGTGGAGGCATCGAGGCGCAGCGTACTGATGACTGCAACCACCGGACCACCGGCAAGCGCGATGGTGGCGCTGCTGGTGTGGGAGAGCACTGCGAGAGCGATGCCCAGGCTTCCCACGAGCCACCAACGGCTGGTCGGGTCGCGCGAGCTTCCCGCCTGCGCAAAAGCGGCGATGCCGAGCACCATGAAGGTGAGACCCGCTATCTGGGGAAGCCCGCCGAAGGCGAAGAGCTCCAGGAGCCTATCGGTGACAAGAAAGCCGATCACTGCGCTGAGGAACCCGGCTACGCGTTGCCGGAAAATCGCGGTGCCGGCCAAGTAGAAGGATAGGACGAACGCTGCTCCCAGGATTCCCCGCAAAGCCTGGAGCGCGACCACCGGGTCGGAGATCAATACGCGGATGGCAGCGAGCAACAGAGGAACCACGGGCGGCGCGGCCAAGGCATGGCGGTAATCCGGCACGTCTTGGCCGGAGTAAAACCGTGACAGCATCAGCCACTGCCCGTAGTCGCCCGATCCGATGGGCATCCTCACCAGGGCGTAGGCGATGCTAGCGGCAAGGCCGAGCACAGCCACGCCAACGACGAGGCCCGGGTTCCAGGAGAGCTGCAAGATATCGAGGCCGGGAAGGCGGCCCCGCGCCTGCTTTAGCGCGCCGCTGCCTAACACCGCCGCGCCGCCTCGTAGATGCCCAGACTCTTCTGCGCGATGACAGCCCAGTCGTACTGCGAGGCCGCCTGCTGTGCCGCTTCGGCCATGAGGCCGCGCTTGGCCGGGTCCTCGAGGAGGGAAGAGATGGCCTCTGCAAGCGAGCGAGGGGACGGCTCCGCCACTAGCCCGTTGACGCCATCCGCTGGACATCCTCGCCAGGGGGTAGGCGATGCTAGCGGCAAGGCCCAGCACAGCCACGTTAACGACGAGGCCCAGGTTCCAGGAGAGCTGCAAGATATCGAGGCCGGGAAGGCGGCCCCGCGCCTGCTTTCGCACGCCGCTGCCTAACACCTCCGCGCCACCTCGTAGATGTCCAGACTCTTCTGCGCGATGACAGCCCAGTCGTACTGCGAGGCCGCCTGCTGTGCCGCTTCGGCCATGAGGCCGCGCTTGGTCGGCTCCTCGAGGAGGGAAGAGATGGCCTCTGCAAGCGAGCGAGGGGACGGCTCCGCCACTAGCCCGTTGATGCCATCCGCTACGATCTCATGCGCGGCGCTGAAAGGAGCTCGGACCACCACGGCCGGCACACTGCAGGCAAGTGCCTCTAGAACCGACATGCCGAATCCCTCGCGGAGAGAGGGCAGGACAAATACCTTTGACCGTTTCAGAAAACCGTAAACGTTTTCCTCCGGGATTTCCCCCGTGAACGTCACGTGGTCCTCCAGCATCAGCGTGGCGGTGAGGCTGCGAAGCCTCTCGCGCTCCGGTCCGCTGCCGACGATCAGGCAGCTGAGCGTGGGGTGACGTCCCCGGAGCTCGGCCACTGCCTCAAGCAGCAGGTCCAGCCTCTTATGTGCCAGGAGACGCCCGACGTAGATAATGTCGGAGCTTGGCCCTTCGGCCGGGATGTCTGCGATGTCGTGGGTGTTGACGGCGTTCGGTGTCACGGTAATCGGCAGCTTGAAACCTCCCAGCTCCTTCAACCGGCGGGCAGTAAGCTCGGACACTGCTACGCACGAGTGCGCGAGAGGCACAGCAGCCCGCTCAAACAACCTTGCGGGCTCATGTGACGATATAGAGACGCGGAGGGATGGCCTTCGTTACGTAACTCACCAACGATCGTTTGACGGCCCAATTAGCGCACTATCGAGTGCCAGAATGATTGACGGAAGGTGTCAAGTGATTTCTGCGTCATAACCTGATGTGTCGCTTGATGACGCAGGGGAGGTGGCCGAAATGACTGCCATGAGAAAGCTGTTGCCTGTGCTCTTGCTTGGCGCCGCTGTGGTCGGTGCCAGCGTCATACCCGTGGTGGCGAGCGGCGGCCATGGACCGCCGGACCAGATGGTCATATGCTACAAGCCGGGGACGCCCGCGGAGAAGACCATGACGCTGCCCCGGCCGGCCGCCGAGAACCACATCAGGTCACACGGGGATACCCCCGGCCCTTGCGAGGGATACACTCCCTGATTCCTGAACCTCTCGGCGCCTGAACGTTCTTCTTCCTTGGCCCGGACGTACCCAGCCGACGGTGGCGTCCGGCTGGCTCTTCCCCGTGGAGGGTGACAGAGTTCACACCATCGCTTTGCGTCCGCCATGATCCTCGTGCAGTCCGCGGCGACGTGTGTCTGAGCCGATCCCGGTGGACGGTTCAGGCGCGCTGAAGGCGAGGAAGTTCCGCCACCTGATGCAGTGCGTCCTGAGGGCGAGTGATATTCCTCAGCGAGCATAAGTAGGTCCAGCTGGCGAGCAAGCGGTCAGGAGGCAGGCCATGCTTGTAGCACCGAGCCTCAGGAAAGCGGCGTTGGCGATGTACCGGCTCTGCTACGGGCTCACCGGGGGTACGATCGGCGGCTCGTCCGGTGGGATGCCGATCCTCCTGCTAACAACGACCGGTCGCAGGACCGGGAAGCCACGGACGACCCCGCTGTACTACGTGACCGATGGCGAGAACATCGTCGTCGTGGCTTCGAACGCGGGCCGTCAGCGGCATCCCAACTGGTGGTTGAATCTGGCGGAAAACCCGGAGGCAGAGGTGCAGGTGAGGCACCAGAAGAGGCGGGTGAAGGCGGAGGAGGCGATCGGGGTGGAAAGGCAGCGATTGTGGAGGCTTGTCGTCGGGACGTACCCTGGGTACCAAGAATTTCAGAGGGCCACCACCCGAAAGATCCCGGTGGTGGTTCTACGGCCGCGAGAGTAGAGAGGGGCTCGAGTCCGGCAGCAGTAGGGCCTGTTCAGTTCTCGAGGCGGACTAGAGTAGTGCGCTTGCGCTGGCCGCGGCTCAGCGTGCGGGGGTCGTCCAGGTGAAGTTATCCGCCAGCCGACTATTGGGGCGTGATGGACACGGTCCAGTCAGTACAGGCCAGGCAATCGTTCGCTACCACCACGCCCAGCCGGAAATCCCCAGAACCGCTATCACAGATCTTGCTGCCACTGGTCGGGGCCCACAGCCTCTCGGTGGCGCAGGCGACCGAGCCGTCCTGCTGGCGGAACACGGTTAGCTCGACCCAGCCCTCACCCATCACCATCCATCCCAGCTCGAAGCTGGCGGTGTCCAAGTGGAAGGTCAGGTCTTCGTCACCCTTCTGGAAGGCGACAGGCGTCGGCACGCCCGTTGGCGTCTGCGTAGGAGTGACCGCTGGCGTGAACGTAGGGGTGACGGCCGGCGTCAGCGTAGCCGTGGCCGTTGGTGACGGAGCGCCGCCGCCTCCCAGAGCGAGGACTCCCTGCATATAGTTCAGTGTTCCTAGGCTGCTGAGCTCCGGGCGGCCTGCAAACCAGCGCTCCCACTCTTGTGCCTCCGGATCGACGTAGTAGGCGGCAGCCACTGTCGTTTCACCGCAGGTGGCCAGAGCCTGGCCTGTATCCGTTCCATCAGACCCCTCCCAGACCGCTATGGCCCACTTGCCCGTCTGAGGACAGTTGTGCATAGCACCCTGCTGCGCCTCAGAGGAACCCGCCCCCAGCGTCCAAGTGAAGGCTACCAGCCCTAGGGCAAGTATTGTGCAAGACCCGAGTGCGATGACCATCGGTCGACTACTAACCATGGCTCACCTCCGACGAATTAGACGCCTTTGGTGCCCCCCATGCTACACGCAGGTGCGAACGTTGGCGGGAAGGACTGTCGCTGAGAGGAAAGGACGGAGCAGTGCTGGAAGAGCCGGTGCCGGTGGAGAAGGGGACGAAGACCCTGAAGACCCGCTAGCCGGTTGGTCGGCTGAGAGCAGTTGCCCGCCGCAGGTTCGCGCCCGGGGAGAAGGTGCCTGAAGGGCAGGAAGCGGGTCAAGCAGCGAACCCGAGCACTTAGCAGGGCGTTCCGTCGATCCGTCAGGGAGCGAGTGGCCGGCCGAAGTGCCCATCAGAGAATCAGCTAGGAGGGCCAAAACGCCGACGCTATGGAACTTGACGAGTAACGAACATTATGTCTGGCGCGTCTAAACATGTGGGTAGCGGCGCTCCGTGCCCGGGGAGGGATCTCTTAGTATGACTAGTCGCAACGATTCGCAAGGGTTGTGGAAGCGTTATGTGTCGCGCCGCGCGGCGCTACGGGCTGGAATCCTTGGCGCGGCCATACCCGGGATCCTCTACGTGGCCAAGTCGGCGGCCTCTGCCGACGCAGCCGACGGTGACATCTACATCCCTGGCGCTCCGAACTTCCTGGAGCTGGGCTATGGCTGGCCAGGGAAGGACGCCAACGCGGGCAAGATCAGTTATCGCAAATGGTCCGATGGTCTTGACATAGTGGGCGCTGGAACCACATCCGGACACAGGAAGGTGAAGATCTGGGATGATCTCTACGTTCCGGGGCTCCTCAATCTTCGAGCATACCCAGCAGACCCAGCGGTTGCGCCGACATGGACGGCCTTCCTCTACGCGAAAAGTGTCAACGGCCAGACGACCAAGCCTTTCTGGAAGGACGCCACTGGCACAGCCCAGCCTCTCGTCTCTCGGTCCGCCACGTTGGTTGTGGCGGCGAGCAACGCTTCCCCCCGGAGCAAGCTGGGCGCCGACTACGTCTGCGACGGGACTGCCGACGAGGTGGAGATCAATGCGGCGATCGCGGCGCTGCCTGCTGGCGGCGGCAAGGTGGTGCTGAGCGAGGGGACATTCACGCTGGCGGCGCGGATCAACTTCCCTGCTATTGACAACATAGTGCTAGAAGGCGCGGGGCGTGAGGCCACAACGATAACTGCGGTAAATGCCTCGGCCATTGATTCTACGATGGTTCGTATATCTGGCAGGTCGAACTGTAGCGTTCGGCATCTAACTATAGATGGAAATAAGGCCAATCAGGCGATCCTCTTGTGTGGACTCTACCTTGAGAACTGTAACAACTGCGACGTGGAGGATGTGTCGATTATTGACACCACTCACATAGGACTCTACATCGACAGCACCTCAAGCGCCTCGCCTAATCTTGTTCGCCGCGTCATCATCACAAATGCAGGAAACCTCGCAGTCATCCCTGGTGGCTCAGCGGGTTTTCAACTTGATAACGATGTTGTTGGCTCGGTCATTGGGGATTTGACGGTCATTTCCTCCTCTGGTCACGGGATCGTACTCGGCAACTGCGACTACACGAAGCTGATTAGACCTCGTGCTATCAGCAACGCCAAGCGGGGCATATCCTCTACCGCAAAGTACCTAGAGATTATGCATCCTTACGCCGCCAGCAATGGTTATGTAGGGATGCAGTTGCTAGGTTATGAGGGCGTCGGGGGCATTCGGATTATTGGTGGCGTCACTGAACTCAATGGTACGGCAGCCGTATTCGCAGAAGGCAGCGGCCTGATTATAACCGCGGCACCACATTCGGAGATTATAGGCCTCATAGCCCGCTACAACGCCATCGACGATGGCCCCAACGAAAATGGGGGGATAGGCATAGAGAACTGCGGTTTCTGTAAGGTGATCGGGTGTACTGCTGAATATAATGGCGGGCCTGGGATATTTCTCTACATGGCAAGTGATTGCCGATTCATCGGCTGTACTGCTCGCAACAATGGCCAATATGCGAGTGCTGGGCAGCCCTTTGGGATAGTTCTAGGCACCGACGGCATCGTCCCGTCGTCGAGGAACATCTTCGCCCACATCAGGTCGTATGACGACCAAACTCCGAAGACGCAGACACACGGTTACAGCATCAGGCCAGGGGCCGCCTCGTCAAACAACCGAGTATTGGATTCCGACCTTTCGGGCAACCTTACCGCTGACTACGATGACTCCTCTGGGGGAACAGGGAACGAGGCGAGAGGTATCGGTGCCCTTGCCGATCATGGCAACGCCGGTGCTATTCCTGTGTACGCTTCTGGCTCCGTCGCCCTCGTGACCGGCGCTGGCCTTGGAACCCGTACCTTGGCCGATCCCACGTTTGTCGGTCAGGAAGTCTACCTCTACTTCGACACCGATGGCGGCGGCGACTGTCAAGTGACAGCGGCCAACGACATCACCCAAGTAGCTGGCGAGAACGTGATGACTTTCTCTGATGCTGGCGAGCACATCCTACTCAGGGCCATCAATATGGGGGCCGCGTTGCGCTGGCGCGTCATTGTCAAGGAAGGTGTGGTGCTGAGTTAATGCAGACAATCTACTGGAGGGCATGGGTCTAGTGGCTAGCGAGATGCCGACCGAAGTGCCCACTAGAAAATGGCGCGAAAGAGTCCGGACAGTTGCTGACGACACACCCGAAGTATCTCTTTGCTAGAGTCATTCCCCAACCTCCCGCACCTTGCACGCCGTACGCCGCTAGCCGGCGCATTTGACGAGGATACCAAACCGCCCACCATAGACGAAACTTGTGCCTTGGGCCTCGCGAGCGAACTCAGAGAAGGCAGGCGTTACTCCAGTGTCGTCGGACAAGAGTAAGCCGCCCTCCCTCAGGTAGACCCAGGCCGTTTCGTATTCGAACTTCTGAGTTTCGTAGGTGTGTTCGCTATCGTGGAGAAAGACATCTATCTGCCCTAGTTCCGCCAGGAGATCGGGCAGCACCTGAGAACTCCGGCCCATTGTCCGACCGCAGGTAGGCGGGTATCCCCCGCAGGACAAAAAGCTCCGTCAGGCGCTCCAGCACGTCGTCGCTAGTGATCCTCCGGCCTACGTCTATGGCCAGGCACTCCCTGCTGTACTCATCCATCACCGTCAGTAGCCTCAGGGGGTGGCCGTCGGTGGTTCTCGCCATCATGAAGTCATAGCTCCACACGTGGTCCTTGTAGGCCGGCCTCAGTCTGATACAGGAACCGTCTGTCAGCCAGAGCCTTCCCCGCTTCGGCTGCCTCTCCGGCACCTTCAGCCCCTCCATCTGCCATAGCCTCTCCACCCGCTTGTGGTTCACCCGCCACCCTTCCTCACGCAACATCGCCGCTATCCTACGGTAGCCGTACCGACCGTACTCCATCGCCAGCTCCACCATACGCCTCAGGAGCCGGGGCTCATCATCAGGAGGATAATGCTCCCTCCTCTGTGTGGAACGTACCTGCCTCAACACCCTGCATGCCCGGCGCTCGGAGACGACATCGCGGCCGAGCGCGTCCCGCGCCTGCTCGACCGCAAGCCTTCTCTTCACCGGGCTGAGGAGTTTCCCTGGGCCGCCTCCCTCAGAATGGCGTTGTCCAAAGACAAGTCAGCCACCAGCTTCTTCAGCCGGACGTTCTCCCTCTCCAACTCCTTCAGCCGCCTCGCCTGGTTCAGCCGCAGTCCCCCGTACTCCTTGCGCCAGCGGTAGTACGTGTACTCGGCTATCCCCAGCTTCTTGCAGACCTCGGGGACCTTCATCCCCCTGCCCAGCTCGACCTCAGCCTCCCTGAGCTTGTTGATGACCTGCTCCGGCGTGTGACGCCTCTTGCCCATGACAAATGCCCCCTTTCTCTAGTCCAGAACCCGCGTGCACTAACATTGGGACTGGACTCGTTTTTGGGGGCAAGGTCACCTAGGGCCGCCCGCAGCTTCGTCCAGAACAGGCTTCAACGCCTCGCTCCTCCCTCGGGCTGGCTAGACTTCGACACCCATGCGCTGGAAGGCAGAGGAGGGCAGCGCGCCCTCTGCAGTCTGGGGGCAGGATCCTCCAATTTGCTGCTTCAGTTGAGGCTCCTCCCCTTTTGATTCGTGGCACCGATCCAGCCAACTATGTAGCCGATAGCCCAAGCATAGCGGGGCGGGGGATAGGTGATGATGTGTAGCGGATTGCGGAAACGAACCGCTAGATAAATTGCGACTGCCAGTGAAGCTAAACGAGCCACAATGCTGATGACCTTGTGATACCAAGGGTAGCTTTCTCTGAATTCCCTCTCCAGATGCATATGGGCTAGCGACTCGCCATAGCCATAGAATTGCTTCATCAATCCCGAAAACGTAGCTCGTGGGTGGTGATAGACGGGGGCATCCCTCCACCAGATTGTTTTCCATCCCCTGTTGGCAACTCTCTGCGATACGGAAACATCGCCACAGCATCTCAAAGTTCCCGAACTCAAGCCCTGAAATCCGTCGACAGCCTCAAGGCATATGCGGCGCACAATCATGCATGGACCGCCGCCAAGAGACTCCGGAGCCATAGCGTAGGCAATTCTGGTATAGAGGCGCCGAAATCGAGACGGTGCGGGAGCACGCATCACCCCAGTCCATTCCTCCGCCTGGGTCTTTGTCAGCCTGTTGGTCACTACAGCTCTTGCCGCACAGCTTATCCACCCTACCTTGTCATTGGAGAGTAGCTCATGTGCCCTAGGGAAGAAGCCCTCATCAAGGTATACGTCTGAATCAAGAAATATGATGAGTTCTCCCTGCGCGTTGCGCCAGCCGATATCATAGGCCATGCCAATGTTGCCTTTACCCTCCTCAAGAAGTAGCTTCACTGGGTACTCGCTTACCACATCAAGTGTGCCATCCGTGCTGTGGCCGTCCACCACTACTATTTCGCCGATATGACCCTCGCGATAGTAAGGCATCAAGGAGGAGATGCACTCCTCGATAGTATCGACACTGTTCTTTGTCGGGATGACTATGGATGTACTCAGCATAGTAGGCTCCCCCTTATTGTGTGTGACTTAGGATCTAAGCTTCTTGATGCACACCATGCTGCCCCCTATCCGGGGAAAGTAGTAGGAGAAGGGACTCGCCAACATCCAGATGGCGTTGGCGGCGAGCCGCAGCCACTCAGGTACGGGTGAGGTCTCTTGGGCTATCAGCCCTCCCATGCCCCGTAGGCCGGATCCGCGCACGGTGTATCCCAGCCGACGGAAATCCTGGGGTACCCACGTGCTCTTATGGGCCTGGTGGGGGTTGCCGTCGTACTCTTCCTGATGGCACCGGCCGACCGGAGCCGTGATGATCACCTGACGACGGGCTCTCTCCTCCATGTCGGCGATGAGGTGCGCCGCCTCGTGTGGCTGCAGGTGCTCCAATACCTCGCTGCACAGAACAATGTCAAACGTCCCAGGGCCGAAGGGCAGGAACCGCACATCGCAGCGAACGAGGTCGTCGTAGAACCCCGCTGCCCGGCAGTGAAGCAGATAGGGCTGGAAGATGTCTACGCCCACCGAGAACAGTTTCCGCTCTCGGTTGATGCGCTCGATGGGCCCTCCCCGGCCGCAGCCGACGTCTAGGAGGCTCTTGCCCCTCTTGTCCAGATGCTTAGAGATCGTCCACCAAGATGGGATGGGGAGGAACGAGCGCAACCCTCGCAGGAAGCGGGATGCCCTGCCCATTACGTCATCACCGGTCCTGCGTGCCTGTCGCCGGGGCCACAGAGGCCTCCTCCTGGCTCCTCTCATCTTAGGACGGCTGGCGGGTGAAGACATCATACCGGCCGTTAGAATAGAACTTGGCGAAGCCCTCGCCCTGGACGGAGTCCCGCAGGCTTTCCCACCAGGGCTTGCCGAAGGCGAAAGTTGCCGCTCGCTCCCCGAAGTCGGAGAGCACGATAAAGGTGTAGTCGCCGGGGCCCGGCGCTAGCTCTAGTTGCGGGTCTGCGGGGTGGTGAACCGGGCTAGCGATGTTCGGGGCATCGATGGCGTTCGTGATGGCCCCCAGGGACAGGCCATCGCCCTGGATGACGGTGGCGTCGGGCTCCGCGGCGTCTACAAGGAAATTCACTCCCGCGAACTGCTGGCTTGTCGGCAACTCCTCGAACTCCCGGGCGTAGAGAATAACAAAGCCCAGACCGAGCAAAACCACCAAGAAAGCGGCGGCGCTTCTCCTGGCCACAGACTCCCTGGCCAGGAACCAGGCCAGGAAGGGGATAGCGTAAACAAAGACCCGTATGAATCCCTCGGAGGTGAAGTTGCCCGCGCCCATGATCAGGATCGGCATGCCTGAAACCGCCAGCAGTGGGAAAAGGCGGTCGCGACGGAGGTCGTTCCAGAACCCTCTTCTCGCCGCAACGCTCACCAACCAGACCAGCAACACGGCTAGGAACGCGAAGGTCACTACAGAGACCTCGGCCCGCCCGCCCCCCCGGGCAGGAGAGACGTGGCCGAAGGGTGATGTAAAGGCGATCGGTTCGCGCACCACGTTATCCCGGAAAGTGCGGACGGCAGTTGCGAACCAGAAATCGCTGGAATACAGGAGCCAGGCTACGAAAAGGGTGGCGAACAACAGGGAGAGGGACGCCGTGCTGGGGCTCCAGCGCCCGACGGCCGAGGGCTTCCAGCGGGTGAGGGCGGCCATGGCGGCGACGTAGACGACGATCAGAGCCGTGAGGCCGTGGGTGATGAGTATGGCGCAGAAGATGCCGATAAGCAGCAGGCGGTTGACGACCGGGGAGGCATCCAGGCTGGCCAGAAAGAAGAAAGCGAATAGCATGAGGCCGAACGCCATCTGGTGCGGCAAGAACCCGACGCCCAGGACCGCGAACATAGCCAGGCCCACCAGGGTCGCCAGTAGTGTGGACTTCTTGTCGGGCAGCACCCGCCCGAAGAAGCCGATGAACCCCACCGCCAGGGTCAGCTCCATGACCAACGAGCCCACCCTGATCATGGCGAGGTACCCGATATCCGTGAGCTCGCCCACCGCGGCGAACGCGTAGTGGAAGCCCAGCCAAGGGAAATACCCAAACTCTCGCTCCCGGCCCTCCAAGACGTACCCGATACCCCACGCCTGGCCGTAGGACGAGAACCCGCGAGGATGCGCCTCCATCAGCCCGGGGCCCAGGAAGAGGTAGCCGATCCACAAGGCTACCAGCAGGAAGTGAAAAGCCTTCGTCTCACCCCTGAAGTACCAGAGGATGGTGCTGGCTAGCAGCAGGGCGAAACCTGCCCAGTAGGTCGGCGGCAATAGACGGGCCATGGAGAGGACCCCCTCGTCGACCCTGTCGATGGTGGTCGAAAGGGTGCTCCAGATAAGGAGAAAGGTGCATGCCATCACGCCAGCCCAGAAGACGGCGTCCAGACGCCTCCCCTGGCCGCCACGAGGATCCGGCGCCGTCTCCGCCGGAGCGGGGGCCAGGACGGCTGGAGGTCGCGCCTCTTCGGGCTGCCGCCACTCCCGTTGTCCGGTCCCCGAAGCGGTCATGCGGCGCTGTACTCCTTTACCTCCGCAGGGCTGATGGCTTCGTCCAGCACGCGTTTCAGCGTAGAGTTCCTCTATTGGATCGAGAATCTTCCATTCTCCACTACCTCTCTGCTCGCCTTGCCCAGCCTTCTCCTGAGTTCTGGGTCTTCGATGAGGAGGCTGAGCTTTTCCACCAGCTCCTGGACAATCTGAGGATTTGTGGACGCCACTATGTCGTGATACTCGGGGGAGCCAGCGGGAGGGACAAAGCAGCGCGGCAACATCTTCTCGTAGTGAGAGGCTACCCCGGAGTCGTGCACGAGAAGGCCGGTCGTACCGTCCTCCACTATCTCGGGATTACCCCAAGCGTCGGTGGTGACCACCGGCAACTCGTAGCTCATGGCGTCCAGGAACGCCGTCATGGGCGTATGGTGAGCGGGCAACAGGAAGATATCCGCGTTCATGAACTGCCGCTCCAATTCCTCCCAGGGCACTGACCTCCCCCATGAACGCTACCACAGTCTATGTTAGTGTGACCATAGCCAGCAGGCGTAGCGAAGCAGAGCCTGATGGCCATGGCAGCACCGCCTCGGGCGCCGGCGGCCGTCGAACAGTTCGTCGCTCATGAAGTCCAAAGACCAGCTCTCATCCCGCCTTGTGGGCAACGACCGCCGGATCCGCTTGGTGCAGGGGACATGCCGCCGCGGTTTCTTGGGCCGCATCATTAGACCTTCCCGCCGGTACAACCGGTAGACACGCTTGTGGTTCACCTGCCAACCCTCCCGCCGCAGCAGCACGTGAACTCGGCGATACCCGTAGCTCACCCGTGCTGCCGCTAGCTATTTGAGCCGTATCCGCGGGGCTGCCTGCTCATCCGCCACACCCTCGTATCGGTGGGTGGACCGTTGGAAGGCAAGCACTCGGCAGAACCGTCGTTCGCCCACTCCGTAGGCCATTTGGAAATACTCAGCGTGCGTGCGCAGACTACCAGCCCAACAAACGTAGTCAGTAGCTCTTCTTCGGAATACTCCTGCAGCTCCGAACGTATCTCGGGCATGAGGAGGTCCCATCCGGTCCCTTTGCCTATCTCCAGCACCCGAAGGACATCCAGTTGCTGTTTGAAGATCGACAGGTATTGCTCTCTTCTAAGTCGATTCAAGAAGACAGGAACCGGGTGCGCCTTCCCTCGAAGATGAGCCCAGGGAGGATCGTAGTCCAGCGTAGGAACTGCTCGTGGGCTACCGAACGTCGACTGAAACTTCCAAGTCGGGTCAAAGAATATTGTTTTCGTTTCCGTCATCAGGTCAAACCTCCGTGGCCCTGTCGGCCCACGGTCTCGTCGAATCTCTCTTTTCCTTGCTCAAAGTGCGCTTCTTCCCCGCATTTCAGTCACCGAAAGCCTCAGGACGTGACTTCATCAAGGATCCTTTTCAGCTTGTCGTTCCGCCTGTGCATGGAAAACTTGCCGTGCTCCACCTCCCACCTGCCCGCCCTCCCCATCTGCCGCCGCAGCTCTGGGTTCTCTATCAGAATACGCAGCTTGTCTACAAGCTGTTCGACCATCCCTTCGTTGACACGGCGGATCGCCTGGCGCCACCCTGGATGCTCAAAATGGATCACAGCACCCTCGGCAAATTCCGCTGTCACCGGGTCATCAATGAGGAGTCCCGCTCTTCCATCTTGCACTATTCCGGGGTTAGCCCATACGTTCGTACTTACCACGGGAAGTTCATAAGACATGGCTTCGATGAATATAGCGTCTGGGGTGACATGGGTTGGCAGGACAAATATGTCTGCGGACTGCCAGAGGCGCTCGAATTCGCCGGCCGGGAGAGGCTGCTCCACCAGGGTTATTCCCCTCGTCTCCTTGCATTTGGCCTTCATGTCAGGTGGCAAAGCACTCCTGATGACAAGCTCCAGGTCTGGATACCTTCCGGACAACCGCGAAAAAGCCTCCACCAGAATGGCTCCGCCTTTGGTAAAGAAATGTACGTCGGTCCTGATGTTTACGGAATTGACGAAGAGGAGGCGTACCTTGTCGTTTGAGTAATTCTTTGTGAATTCCTGGCTGGGAACGGCCCTCTCGACTTCCTCGATTTTATCTTCTAGGCAGGACGTCCCCAGTCGGGAGAGTAAGGCTTCGCGTGCTATCGCGTCACAGCAAATGATTCTCCTGCAGTAATCCGATTTGACCAGCCGTAGCAATACTGACTTGTAGCGCTCAAACTGAGGCTCATGCCCAACCAGGAAATGCGGCAATTCGCGGGTTAACTCAATGATCCAGGGCTCCCTTCTGAACACCGGATGCAGAATTGCCCAGGTTAGCACGGTGTCCTTCGGGGGTTTCGCAAACTGGTCAAGCCAGGCTTTCCCCAGATTGATCGGCACTACCTTTCCCATCAGGTCGTAAAGCTTATAGGCAATATCGTGTCTTGCTGCCGCTTCAGTCGCTGCGACCGAAGCACCTTCTTTGGCAACAAACTCGTAGCCAACAGGTGGATGGGAGAGCAGATAGCGAGCGAAAACCGGCAATTTCCACTGCGGCTCCAAATAGATCTTTTTCATTCGGTGTCCCCTTTTCCATCTCATTCGAGGGGTGCCTGGTGGCCTCCTACCCAAGGTTCGCCATCTTGCTCACGCCTACGCTCACGTGTGGCACGTCGCGCACCCACCTTCTTCGTCCACCCCCGTACCCGAAACGGACGTCGCTGAGGCTCATCCCCTCCGCGACTATTCTCCCGCCCGGCCCATCTTGGTGCTGGAAGAGCACCCAGTTGAAAGCATTGCAGCAGGCCTCGGACCTGCAAGAAGCACAGAACATGCTGGAGGCGATGGTCAAGGGGTCAGATCGCCGCCCGTCTTGGCAGCTTCGTACACTCTCCTCGCTAGCCGCAGGGCCGCTGCTCCATCCGCGCCACTTCCCAAAGGTTCCCGCTTTTCCGCTATTGCCGCCGTGAATTCCCGCCACTCCTCATCCCAGGAACGATCCTTCCCCCGAAACTCAACGATCTCTTCCCTGAAGGGCCCCGTCGGATCCCGGCGTCCGAGGATGGCCCGCTCCGTGCCGTAGGAGCCGCCCAGTCCTTCCACCTGGATATAGCCGTCGCGCCCGAACACCTCGAAAGAGAACAAAGGCTTCCACTGGGTCCAGCTTACATGAAGGGAGGCGATCTGACCCCGGCCGGTGCGAAGGAGAGCGAAGGCATTGTCTTCCACAGGAGCGATATCCCAGAAAAGAGTAGCCACCAAACCCGTGACCTCGTCGAAGTCGCCCAGGAACCAGCGGCACAGGTCCAGCACGTGGATCCCCTGGTCCATCAGCTGGCCACCACCGCTCACCTCTGCCTTGGCCCGCCACTCCTGGTCATACCCTGGCCTTCCGCCAATCCCGTAACGACAGCGGATGAACATGATCTCGCCGATGCAGCCCCGCTCGAACCACTGCCGGGCTTGCCGGATCCCAGGGTGATGGCACAGGTTGAAGCCACACTTCAGCCTCACTGCCATCTCTTGAGCGACCCGCACCATCTCCTCTGCTTCGTCCACGGACCGGGCCAGAGGCTTCTCGCACAGGACGTGCTTGCCGGTCCGCATAGCCGCGATGCTGATCTGGGCGTGAAGATGTGGCGGCGTGCAAACGACTACCGCTTCCACATCATCGCAGGCCACCACGTCCTCCCAATGGGACGTCGTCACACAGCCTGCATCCGCCGCCAGTACAGCAGCCGCGTCCTGACAAACATCAGCTACTATTACCAGCTCCGAACCGTCCACAGCCTTCAACGCCTGAGCGCGTCGCTTGCCCTGAAGCCCTGCCCCGACAATCCCCACCTTCATCCCTTGCTCTCCGTCACCCGGCGCAACGTGTAGAGCTCAGAGGCCATGATCTGATCGATGCGGCTGTTCATGCTCTCCCAGTCGTCCCAGACGGCGCTGATCAGCCGTCCGCTCAGGCCATCGGACTCGTCCGAGGCGAGGAAGACCGCCAGGGCAGCCGCTCGCTCAGGCGGCACGCCGCCGGTCTCCTTCTGCCGACGGGTTCGCGCCAGCATCTCTTGGCCGGCAGCGGGCCCCGCGGCCAGGATTTCGTCCACCAGTCTGGTGTTCACCGCTCCCGGAGCGATGGCGTTGACCTGGATGTTGAACCCCTTGACTTCCTCAGCCAGGGTTTCGGTGAGGCGCACGATAGCCGCTTTGGATGCGGCGTAGGCGGAGAAGTTGGGCAAAGGCGATGCGGCTCCCCCGCCGGAGAGGTTGATGATCTTGCCGCGCCGCTGTCGAATCATGAATGGGAGAACCGCTCGGGCACAGAAGAATGAGCCAAACAGGTTGATCCTGACAGTCTGCACCCACTTCTCTGGGTCGTTGTCGACGAGAGGGCCGATAGCGCCGTAGGTGCCGGCGTTGTTGACCAGAATGTCGACCTTCTCGAACTCTTCGAGGGCCTGGGCGACCATTCCCTCCGCCTCATCGCGATTGGATACATCCACCTTCAAGGCAAGGGCACGCCGCCCCAGCGCCCGCACTTCGTCGGCTGTCTCCGCGACCTCGGAGAGCGTGCGCGAGGCGACGAGCATGTCCGCTCCCTCTCGGGCGAAGGCGAGAGCGATGGCCCTGCCGATGCCTCGGCCCGCGCCCGTGATGATGGCGGCCTTCCCTGCCAGCTTCATGCCTCGTCCCCCCTCGATCCGACAGGCGCTACGCTTCCTCTTCCCACCCCGAGATAGCGGAACCCTATTTGAGTCATCTCCTTCGCGTCGAGCATGTTCTGGGCGTCAACAAGCACTGGGTTCCTCATGCTCTTCTTCAGCGCAGCGAAATCGAGTTCCCGAAACTCCGGCCATTCGGTAACGATCACCAGGGCATCGCTTCCGGCGGCAACCGCGTACGGGTCAGGGCAGAACTCGAAGCTTGGAGTATCAGGCAACTCTTCGAGATTGGCGCGGGGGTCGTGTGCCTTGACTGCCGCGCCCAGGGCGGTCAGCTCGCCGATGATCTCCAGGGCGACAGACCGTCGGAGGGTGCTGGTGCCCGGCTTGTAGGTGAGCCCCAGGACGCCCACCGTTAGGCCCTCTAGGGAACCGTAGAGCCGGCTTAGCTTCCGCACGACCACCTGGTTCTGTTGCTCGTTCACCCTGAGCACCCCCTCGATAAGGGGCGTTCCTCTTCCATTTCGCTCGCCGAGCTTCCTCAGGGTCTTCAGGTCCCTGGCCAGCGTGCCGCCCGCGAAGCCCAGGCCCGGCCGCAGCGGCGCTAGCGGCCCTAGCCGCCGGTCAAGGTGCAGCGCCCTGGCTACATCCAGTGCATCGGCGCCCACTTCGTCGCAGAGGTTCGCCATCTCGTTGGCGAAGCTTATGCACGTCGCCAGGTAGGCGTTCAGAGCGTGCTTCGTCATTTCAGCGGTGCGGATGCCGACCACCACTCGGGGGGCGTCGATGCCCTCGAAAAGCCTGTTGACGGAGCCGACCGTAGCGGGGTCCTCAGAGCCGATCACGACCATGTCCGGCTTCATGAACCGCTCGATCGCCTGGCCCAGCCGCAGATTCTCCGGAACGTAGGCAATGCCAAAGCCGAGCGAGGGCCTGGCGTGGCAGATGGTCGCCTGGATGCGCTCGCAGGTGCCGACCGGCACCTGGCTGCTGATCACGACTATCGAGCCGTCCTCCAAATGCTTGGCCAGGAGCCAGGCAGCCGCCATCACCTGGGACAGGTCCGACTCATCGCGCTCGTCCACCGTGGTATCGTGGGCTATGATGGCATACGCCGCTCCGGCCACGGCCTCCTGCGGGTCGGCGGTGAACCGGAGCCTCTCCTCGGCGATGCCCTTCGCGACGAGCTCCTCCAGGCCCGGCTCGAACAGGGGAAGGCGACCGCTGCCCAACCCCGCGACGAGCTCAGGGTCGCTGTCGAAGCCGATGACCGTTCGCCCCAGATCGGCGAGGCAGGCCGAGGTGACCAGACCGAGATGCCAGAGGCCGATGACGCAGACCCTCTCGCTACCCATGCCCACCGTCCACGCTCTTGTCTCCCGCCGGCTTAGCCGGTTGCAGCCGCCACGCCCAGAAGGCGTCTGGCTGCTATGCGAACGGCCTCGTCCGACGTATGCCGGGTTTCCCAGCCAAGCCTCTTCATCTTGCTCACGTTCAGGCCTACCTGCGGCACGTCCCCTACCCAGCCTCTTCGCCCGCCCGTGTACCGGAAGCGAACGCCGCTGAGACCCATCTCCTCCACAACTATCTCTGCGACCCGGCTTATCTTGCTGCTGGAAGAGCAGCCCAGGTTGAAGACATCGCACCAGGCGTCGGAGCGGTGGAAGGCGCAGAACATGCCGTCGATGCAGTCCTCGACCGGGAAGAATGGCTTCTCCTGCTGGCCGTCGCCGAGGATCTCCATCTCCGCTGAGTTGCGCTTCAGCTTGTGGATGAAGTCGTAGATAACTCCGTGTCCCATCCGGCCGCCGACCACGTTGGCGAAACGAAACATCCAGGCCTGCATGTTGAAGATATGGCAGTAGGCGCTGATGAGGGTCTCGCAGGCCAGCTTGGCGGCACCATAGAGGGAGATGGGCAGAAGGGGGCCGACGTCCTCCGGCGTGGGAATCACGGGCGCTTCCCCGTAGACAGCGGAGCTGGAGGCAAAAAGCAATCTCCTGATGCCAGTAGCCCTCATGGCGTCCAGGACGTTGTGGGTGGCGATGGTGCAGTTCTCCAGGTCCAGGCGCACGTCCTGATTGCCCCCGGGGATGTCCGTGTTGGCACCCAGATGAATGACCAGATCGTGCCCAGCCATCGCCTCCTTCAGTTTCGGCGCATCCAGGAGGTTGGCCTCAATGAACGTGAAGCCCGGTTGGCCGATATTGTGCTCGATCCACTCCCTGCGTCCAGATGACAGGTTGTCGTACACTGTCACGGTCTTTCCCTCAGCCAGGAGCCGGTCGCCCAGGTGGCTGCCGATGAAGCCGGCGCCCCCGGTCAGGAAACATCTCTCGAAATCCGAATTGCTGGCCATCTGTTGTTCCTCCTATGATCCAGGCCGCTCGCTCAGGAGGCCCCCACGGCGGCGGACGGCACCCTCTCGCAATAGCGGTAGACATCCTCGATCAAGCGAACGGTTGCGAAGGCGTCCTTGGCGCCCACCGCAGGCTCCTTGCTGTTCTGCAAGCAGTCGAAGAAGTGGCGCTGCTCCTCCACGTACGATGAGTAGAAGTAGGTGTAGCTCAGCGGTTTGATGCGCCGAGCCGTCATCCTGCGCAGCATGTTCGCGATGCCTTCCTTGGCCGCGTGCAGGCGCAGATTCTGGGGCACAAACCGGTCGGTGGAAAGACATCCGGCCGTGCCGTGCAGGATGACGCGGAAATCGAAGGCGGGGAACACCAGCTTGGCGAAGTAGCCAACCTGCAGAACCCCCTTGGGGCCCGCCCTCGACTGGAGGATGACTATGGCATTGTCCTCGTAGGGAAAGCCATAGTGATTACCCAGGCGAGCATGGACCACCTCGGCCTCTCCAAAGAGCCAGCGGAACAGGTCGACCAGGTGATAGCCCAGGTCCAGCAGCCACATCCCCACCTTCTCCCTGTCGAAGTACCATTCAGGCACCGGCTGGGACTCCAGCGATGGTACGAGAGGGCCGTGCACCAGCTCGAACGTTGACAGCACAGCGTCACCGATGGCGCCGGAGTCGTAGGTGGCCTTCAGCTTCCGGGTTGCGTCGAAGAAACGATAGTTGTGGCCGACCATCAGCCTGACACCCTGTCGTCCTGCCGTGTCATCGATCTGCTCGCAGTCTGCGCTGGTCATCGCCAGAGGCTTCTCGACGAAGACGTGCTTGCCAGCCGCGAGCGCTGCCAGGGTGCTCTCCAGGTGCATGAAGTTCGGCGGGGTAACGATGACCGCGTCGACATCCGCGTCGCGAAGCATCTCGTGGTAATCGCCGTAGAGCGCCCGGATGCCTTCCTTCTCGGCCGCCTGCAAGGCTCTTCGGGAGAGATCAGCGACGGCCACGACCTTCGCATCTTTCATGTAGCGAGACACCCTCAGGTGCAGCTTGCCCATCTTGCCAAAGCCGATGATGCCAACCTTGATGGTCATGTGTGCCTGGGCTCCTCTCTAGTCCAGCAGCGGCGGCACCGCGTCCCCCGACAGCTTAGCGTAGAGCCGCAGCATCCATAGCTGGCCGCTCCATGTCAGCTTGAAAGCCAGCGGACTTCTGGAGGGGAAGAGCTTCGATATGGCTTTCACGTTTTCGCCAACGATGCTGATGTTGCGAGCGCTTCCCACGCCCTCCTTTTCCGCCAGGCGAATTTGCCGGACGCTGGGCGGCCTGTAGCGCATGATGCGAGCGGCGACGGAATCGACCGCCACCGGGTCGCGGCCGGCCAGGACGAGTCCCAGCTTCACGGGACGCTGGCCCAAAGCCACGATGCCATCGACGACGTTCAGGTGGGGCCGAATGAGCTTGTTCAGGCCGACGATGACCTCGTTGATCTGAGGATGCCAGCCGACCTTCCTGGGCTTGGCGATGCAGCCGAAGAGGTTCTTGAGGCAGCAGGTTATATGCAGGGCATTGCCGCTGGCGTAGGGGCCCACCTTGAGCTTCGGGCAGTTGATGAAGAGGTCCGTATCGAACAGCATCTTGGGCAGCGGAAACGTGAACTTGTGCCTGCCGACCGTCACCTCTTTCTCGCACACTTCCCCGTCGCTCAGGTTGACTAGCTCCACTCCCTTCTCGCTGGCGAGGCGGTCGTAGTGGAGCAGGGGAAAGGCGTAGCGCGTCCGCATCGCCGATGCATCAGCTTCGACCACGGCGATCCTGGCACTCGCGTTCCACCGCTCGCGCACGTAGTCGATGACCGACGCGACCACCCGCGGGTCGGTGGTCTCACCGGTCGAGTAGTCCCAGTAGAAGCGCAGATTGGGCTTGATGGCGACGGTCTCCACCGGCCCGGACGGCTCAAAACCGATTAGGTCTAGGGCCCGGAACACGGCATCCCTGATGCCTCCCTCGTCGATGGTGCTGGTTCGGGCCATGCCTACGATCGTTCCCATCGTCACATCCATTCGGCTAGCTGTAGTACCTCCGGGTGAAGCCCGCCAGCCGCGGCCAGGAGGCGGCAGCGTATCCCAGGGCCACGTTGAACAGGGTGTTGGCCGTGATCGCCAGCTTCTTCCGCGCGATGGTGGGAGAGCGGAAGAGTTCCCCAAAAGTTCGGGGCAGCAGCCGCAGCAGGATGCGCCGCAGCAGATCGTACTCGCGGACAAGAGCTCGCGTGTCCTTGTCCTCGCGATACATTCTCCGTAGAAGCGCCTTGGAATACCCCTGCCAGTAGGCCTGCCCACGAACGAAGGTAAACCCCAGCCGGTAGGGATAGACCCTGTGCCACACCCGCACGTTCGGGTTATAGACTATCACCTTCCCCGTCTTCAATCTGAGGTGTATGGAGAACTCGGCGTCATCGACGGGCCCCGCCTTCCAAGCGGCCTGCCCTCCTTTCGTCTGTCCGAAGTTCTCCGAGAATGAGCAGTAATCGAAGGCTTCCCGCCGGAAGGACATATTCATCCCCCAGGCGCTCCGCACCTCTCGCATGCCGTCCCAGCCAGTGAAGGCCGTGCAACTGATGATCCAGTACAATTCCTCTGGCAGCCAACTTTGCGATTCGTCCTTCCAGCGCGGAAACGCCGGCCCTGTGACGCCTATCGTCGACTCGCTCCTGGCGTAGGTCTTCACCATTTCTTCGGCCCAATCGGGGAAGAGCACAACGTCATCATCGGCAAAGGCAATGATGTCGCCGCTCGCTTCTTTCACCCCGATGTTCCTCGAGGCCGAGAGCCCCCCGGAACGGTCGTTGAAAACCACCTTCACATTCGCCATCGACCGCTGCTTCGCGCAAGCCTCGATCCGTTCCCGAAGCTCCGCTGAGCGCTCGGCGACGAACACTAGCTCCAGGTTTGGATAGCTTTGACCCTGGACGCTCTCCAACAGCTCGAAGATGTCCTCCAGCCGTTCGGTGGTGTAGGAGGTGACCACGATGGACAGGCGAGGATCAGACCTAGCCACGGAATCGCTCCCTGATCACTGTCCTGACCGCCCCAGAGCCCTGCCGCCAGCTAGGCTGTTTGGTCTTGCCACCGGTCCTCCCCTTGTCGTGGTGCCCCACCTCTAGGACCTTCAGGCCCGCCTTTCTCACTCTCGCGTTCAGCAGCGGCTCCTCCTGGTCAGTCCAGCCCGAAAGGTTAACGCGTGCTATCGCCTGTTTCCAGAAGGCGTTGTAACCGGAGCAGAGGTCAGTGTAGTTCGTGCGGTAGAGGATGTTGTGGGTGGTGACGATGACCCAGTTGCCAAAGATGCGGTGCCGGGGCTTGCCCACTGGCCTGGACAGGGCAAAGCGCGAGCCCTTGACGAAGTCATAGCCTCTCAGAAGGGGCTCAACGAAGCGGGGCATATCCTGGGGATCGGTGGTGCCATCAGCATCGAGCGTCACAATGATGGCACCATTCGCCTGCTCGATCCCGTACTTCAGGGCATCGCCTTTGCCCCGCTTCGCCTGATGCACAATCCTGACGTCAGGGCGTAGCCTTTTGGCAACCGTAACAGTGTTGTCCGTGGAATGACCATCCACCAGCAGCACCTCATCGACCCAGTCTGGAATCCTGGGCAACACATGGGGCAGGGCCTCCTCCTCGTTAAGTGTGCAGATTAGGGCTGTAATACTCAGCCTTCTTTCCGCTTTGGCTTTCAGAACAGCGTCCTCGGTCTGGTCTCGGAGTTCTGCCCGCTTGTGGCCTTGTCCTTGCATTGCGATTACCTGCTCCAAGCTGACGCCCTTTGATCTTAGGATCGCCCAGCGAGAGTCACCAAGAGCCAGCGCATCCTCTGCGGCATTGTCCCCTCGACGGTCGTTACCAGCCTGCTCAGCACGATGGCCAAGCCAAGCCCCTGCCCGATGCCGAGGCCGACGCCTGCCCCCGCCAAGCCCATCACCGGTAGAAGCGCACAACTCAGCGCCACCGTCGTCACAGCCACTACGCTGGCGATAGCTACTAGCTCGCCCACCCGCTTCGTAACCCTTAGGGCTCCAAGGTAGACGTTCACCACTGCGGCGGGAAGAGCGGCCAGGGCCACAATGCGGAGAAGCGTTGCACCTTCTGCAGCATACTCCCGCCCAAAAGCCAGAAGCAACTTGTCACCCAGCAAGAGCAGGAACAAGGCGCCCAGGGTAACCACCGCCACTCCGCCCAGCACGGCGTTGCGTGAGAGAACGCGAAGTGCTCCAGGGTCGTGAGAACCCTCTGCAAATAAGGACAAGGCCAGGTACGTCGAGGCCGATGTAAGGAGGAATCCTAAGAACCACGCCATATAGAAGTAGGCTGCCTCTGTGGATCCCAACAAACCTAGCACCACCAGTGGTAGAATCAGGCCAGGCGTCAGCAGCAGCGAATCTGCAACGTAATTCGCCAGGGAAAAGGGGAAAAGCTTGAACACAGAAGCCTGGTCGACCACTCCCGTTGGTCGATAACCCGGCAACCCCCTTGCCAGCAGGGCAAACCCAATCACCGCTCCCAATGCCGCCGCTATGCCCCCCGACGCGACTATGCCGAAGGCCCCGAAGAAGATTGCCATGAGCGCTGGCAGGGCCAGGCGGCTGAGCTGGACGAACACGCCTTGGATCAGAACGTACTTGGCCTTTCGTATCGCGATAAAGGTGTAAGTTTGTACAAGATACAAAGTGCTGGCCATCACAAACGAGATGAAAGCCACCGTGTACAATGGGTGCTCGCGCAGGAAGTCGAGGCGGGGTGCCCACAAGGGCACCCCGATGAGAAACCCGATCGACAAGACCACGGCGCCGACAGCACTAGTTGTGAATACCGTGTTCGCCAGCTGCGGCCCGCGGGCACCGGACTCCGGCAGGAAGCGGATAAGCCCCAGGCCTAAGCCCAGGTGGGAAAACATGGCCAGCAGGGTTAGGGCCGAAAGGGCCGCTGAGCCCAGCCCGACGTCGTCGGCGTCGTACACGCGGGCTACCAGCGCCCAGAAGGCGAACCCAGCAACAGCTGCTGCTGCCGCGTTTGCCCACAGGTAGAAGGCGCTCGTGTACAGAGGCGTTCGTAGCAGAACAAGCAGGCGGGAGGAGCGAGCTGCAACGCCTCCCCCCTCTGGCTCGGGGAGCACCCTTTTCACGGCTTACGCACCTGTCTTCTGCTTCACGAACTCCTGAAAATAGGAAACGATAGCGTCCCTCTCCTCTCTACCAATACCCTGATGGTTGCCGAAGAAGAAGGCGTTACGATGAATCAGGCGAGAGTTGGGCAGCTCGCCCACCTTGCGGTAGGGAAAAAGGCGCATGGCTGGCTGCTCGTCGATGTTTCCGGCGAAGACGGGTCTGGTCTCCACCCCCTTCGCCTCGAGATATTCCATCAGCTCCCTTCGGCTGAACGGGGCGCCAGAACGCACCGTGACCGGATAGCCGTACCAGACATGTCTCGTGCCTTCCCTCTCATGGTGCAGAAGGAGCTTGTGGGCAAACGGCGCCAGTTTCTCACCCCAGTAAACGGCGTTCTCTCGCCTTACCTCTATGTAGCCCTCCAGCTTCTCCAGCTGGTGAATACCGAAAGCCCCTTGTATCTCCGTCGGCCGCAGATTGTAGCCGATGTTGGCGAAGAGAAAGCGCTGGTCTATCTCAGGATATGCACCTGCAAGATCTTTCCGAGCCTCAAGATCTCGGACCCACCCAAAGGTCCGTAGAGCTCTCGCCAGCTCTGCGTATTCATCGTTGTTGGTCAGGAGCATGCCCCCCTCGATGGTGCTGATGTGGTGGGCGAAGTAAAAGCTGAAGGTGGCGAGGTCTCCCAAACTGCCCACCTTTTCCCCCTTGTACACAGCCCCGTGGGCCTCGCAGGCGTCCTCGACGACTCGTAGGTTGTAGCGGTGGGCAATTGCGGTAATCCTATCCATATCGCACGGGTTGCCCAGGAGATGGACCAACAGGACGGCGCGAGTCCTCGGACTGATAGCCTTCTCCACCTCTTCCGGGTTCAGATTGAAGGTATTCAGGTCCACATCCACCAGGACAGGCACGAGCCCCACATTCAGGATGGGGAAGACGGTGGTGGGAAAGGTGACGGCGGGAGTTACCACTTCGTCTCCTGGCTGTAGGTGTCCCGCGAGAAGAGGATTGGTGAGAACTGATAGAGCCAGAAGGTTGGCGCTAGAGCCCGAGTTTACCATCACCGAATGTTTGACACCGACATACTCGGCGAACATGGTCTCGAACTGTCGGACCTTGTTCCCCATGGTGACGTTGGTGGAAAGTAGGCTTTCCAGAGCCTCCCAAACCTCTTCCCATCCGAAGGTCGGTGCGTTAAGCGGGATTCGGGTCTGCCCTGCCACGAAGGGGAACTTCCCTTGCTCACTAAAGAAGCGCTGGATGAGCTCCTTTAGCGATCGGGGGATGTTTTCCGTCATGGCGCCCGCTTCTGAACGGCTCGCGGAGACGCGCCCTGGCACCGTTGATCCAGATACCAGTCAATGGCCTTTCGGAGGCCCTCGCGGAGGTCCGTTTTGGCTTTGAAGCCGAATTCCTTTTCTGCCCGATTGGTGTCCAGACAACGACGAGGCTGGCCATCAGGCTTGGTGCCATCCCACACGATTCTTCCCTCGAAGCCAGTGAGTTCCGCGATAAGGGTCACTAGATTCTTGATGGTGATCTCCGTGCCCGAGCCGATGTTGACTGGCTCCGGCTTGTCGTACTTCTCTGTTGCCAGTACGATGGCATCAGCCGCGTCTTCAACGTAAAGAAACTCGCGGGACGGCTTGCCGGTACCCCAGACCTCGATCTCCTCTCTCGCCTCCTCGATGGCATCGACGCACTTCTTGATGAGGGCAGGAATTACATGAGAGGTCGCCGGGTCGAAGTTGTCAAGAGGGCCGTACAGATTCACTGGCAGGAGGTAGATGGCGTTCAACCCGTACTGCTGGCGATAGGCCTGCGCCTGAACAAGGAGCATCTTCTTGGCAAGCCCGTACGGAGCGTTGGTCTCCTCCGGGTACCCTGCCCAAAGATCCTCTTCCCTGAACGGAACCGGCGTGAATTTGGGATAGGCGCAGATGGTCCCTATGGCGACGAACTTCTCCACTCCGTGCAGCCGCGCCCGTTCCATGACCTGCACACCCATGAGGATGTTGTCATAGAACAGCTCCCCTGGCTTCTCCCTGTTCAGTCCGATGCCTCCAGCCTTGCCGGCCACGTGAATGACGATTTGCGGGCGAGCATCGTCGTACATCCTGACGACGTCTGCCATCCTAGCCAAGTCGTAGTCAGTGCTACGGGGGACGAAGATATCGCGACAACCCATATCTTGGAGCTTCCTAACCACGTGGCTTCCCAGGAAGCCTGCGCCCCCTGTTACCGTGAGCCTCTTGCTCGCTAGCCAGCTCATGGCTCCGACCTCACCTGTCTTGCCGCTACAGATGGGGAAAGGAAAGCATAGCGGTGTGTGCCGAGGACGGCTTTGCCCTCTCCCGGGGCCTCCAGCCCCTCAGCCTCCATATCAGCATCTACCATGATGCGCACCAGCTCCTTGAAGGTGATTCTGGGAGCCCACCCCAACGCGTTGCGGGCCTTTGTCGCATCCGCTATCAGTAGGTCCACATCGGTAGGCCGAAAATAGCGAGGGTCGGTTCGCACGTGCTCTTGCGGATCCAGCCCTACGTAGGCAAAGGCCTCGTTCAGGAAGTCCCGGACCGAATGGCACTGGCCGGTGCCGACAACGTAGTCTCCTGGCTGATCCTGCTGGAGAATGAGCCACATGGCCTCGACGTACTCGGGAGTGTAGCCCCAGTCCCTCCTCGCGTCCAGGTTGCCCAAATAAAGGTAACGTTGCCGGCCGGCCAATATTGCGGCGACCGCCCGGGTGATCTTGCGGGTCACGAAGGTCTCGCCCCGCCGTGGCGACTCATGGTTGAACAGGATACCGTTGCAGGCAAAGAGGCCGTATCCTTCGCGGTAGTTGGTGGTAACCCAGAAGGCGTAGACCTTGGCTGCCGCGTAAGGGCTCCGAGGCCGGAAAGGGCTCTGCTCATTCTGAGGGGCAGGCGCGTCTCCGAACATTTCGCTACTGGAGGCCTGGTAGAACCGGGCCTTCACTCCGCTTCTTCTCAGGGCCTCGAGAACCCTGATGGTTCCAAGGCCTGTTATGTCGCTGGTATACTCGGGGATGTCGAAGCTGACCCTAACGTGGCTTTGCGCCCCCAGGTGGTACACTTCGTCCGGCTGGGTTTCGTAGATCAGATAAGTCAATTGATTGCTGTCGGACAGGTCGCCGTAGTGGAGAAAGAGCTTGGACGTTCCCTCGTGCAGATCTACGAAGAGATGGTCGATGCGATAGGTGTTGAAGGTGCTGGCTCTCCTGATAAGTCCGTGAACTTCGTAGCCCTTGGCCAGAAGGAACTCCGCCAGATAGGAACCGTCCTGTCCTGTAATGCCCGTGAGAAAGACCTTCTTGGCCATTGTCCGTCCTCCTAATCGCGCCTATTCACTTGCTGCAAGTTGGGCCTCCTCCAGCATGGCCGCCTTCTGATTCCAGAGCAGCGTCTTGACGAGGCCCGTTCTTAGTGTTGTCTGCGGGCGATAGCCGGTAAGGCGCGTGAGCCTGCTTATGTCGGGGCAACGGCGCTTGACGCTGCCCTGAGGCGCTGGGTGGATATTCACGCTTGGATGAAAGCTGAAGAGCTCGAACATCAGGGTCGCCAGATCGACCATTGCGATTTCCTCACGAGGGTTGCCTATGTTCAGCGTGCAGGAGTTGGTCTCATCGCACTCCATGACGAGCTGGCTGGCCCGTATGGCGTCGTCAATGTAGCAGAATGCCCTGGTCTCATCAGCCCCGTAGATAGGGAAGGGGTCTTCACGCCTCAATATGCGAAGACAGAACTGAGGAATGACGTGCTCGTGTCCCATTCGCGGGCCGTAGATGTTGTGGTAGCGAACAATAGCGTACGGGAAGCCGTACGCGCGAGCGTAGTTCAAGACGAGAAGCTCGCCTATCATCTTGCTGCCCGCGTAGGACAGCCGGGGATTGTGTATGTCGTCCACTACGAGAGGAACGTCTTCAGGAGTGGGGATCGCTACCCCAAAGGACCTGGCCGTTCCTGCGTACACCTCTGAAGACGAAGCGAACAGCATCTTCCCGCAGCCCGCTTGGACGAACCAGTCGAGGACGTTTACCAGAGCCAGAACGTTGACCCGCAAGACAACGTGCGGCATTTCGTAGAAGTACCTAGTCCCATTCACCCCGGCTAGATGGTAGACGTAGTCATAACCGTCCCCCAACGTTTCTGTGGACTTCGGCTCCGTAAGATCGCAACTCAGGAAGTTCACATTGGCGCGCTGGCAGAGAGCGGCGAGGTCACCGTCCATCTTGCCCCGAAATAGGTTGTCGCACAGGGTGACCTCGTACCCGTCCTCCACCAAGGCCTTGCCCAGGTGGTAGCCAATGAAACCGGCTCCGCCGGTGATAAGCACCCTAGCCAACGCCCAAACCTCCGTAGATCACTCCGCCCAGCGACCTGACGTTGGCAGGATCGAAGATGTGCCAGCCGTCGAAGAGTACGGCGGGATTGTTCATCAAAGGAGCCAAGTCTTGGAGGTCCAGCTTCGCGTAGCCAGGGTGGTTGTTCATGAATATGACGACGTCAGCCCCCTCAAATCCCTCGCGGAGGGAGCACGGGGTGATGCCGACCTCTCGTATGGCGTCGGGAGAGGCTACGAAATCGTGGCCGTATGTGGGCAGAGATTCGTAACCGTCCTGGAAGAACCGGGCGACGGCGACGGCCGGCGAATCTCGCAGGTCATCGGTCTCCGGTTGCCCCTTGAAGGCCAGACCGGCGATAAACACCTTGCAGTCCTTCAGCGGCTTGTTCACGCCATCGAGCGCCCGTCGGAGCTTGTCGGCGACGTGAGCCGCGAGGGACTCGTTCACGGAGCGGGCTGCGAGCGTGAGCCTGGCTTCGCAACCGATGTCCGCCGCCGAGCCAGCCAGTATGTAGGGATCCTTGGAGAGGCAGACGCCACCCACGAAACCGGGTGGGGCTATGCTGTTCCTCGGATAGCCCAGGTTGGCTAGGCGAATCAGCTCGGCGCCGTCCAGTCCCAGCCCTTCGGCGATGAGAGCGATCTCGTTGGCGAAGGCGAAGTTGACGTCTCGGAAGCTGTTGTCTATCAGCTTGATCATCTCGGCCGCTTCCAGCGACGGCATTCGGACGGTTGTGTCGGTGGTCCAGGAGAAGAGGGTCGCTGCCCGATCTGTACTCTCCTGGTCCAGCCCGCCTATGATCTGAGGCAGCTGGCGGAGTTCGACTAGCCCCTCCCCCTCCAACGTCCTCTCAGGGCAGAACGCCAAGTGGAAGGGCCTGCGTTGCGCCTCCAGGAGGGGCAGCGCGATCTGCCGCGTCGCTCCCACAGGGACGGTGCTGCGCACGACAATGAGGCTTCCCGCTGAGAAGTGCTGAGCCACTTCCTCCACGGCCCGGATCAGAGGCTCGAGGATCACCCTACGCGTGCGCTTGTCTACCGGAGTCGCCACCGCGATGATGTACGCACTGCGCCGGTCGCCCGCCAGTTCGTGGCTGATGGCGAGGCCTTGCCCCAGCAACTTCTTGAGACGCCCTTCCAGCCCCCTTTCGTAGAAGTGGGGCCTTCCCTCCAGCAAGCTAGCCACCGTGGCCTTGTCGATGTCGACCCCGATGACCTCCATGCCAATGTCGGCCAAGCTTACGGCCAGGGTCAGACCAACGCGGCCTAGCCCGATGACGCAAACACGCTCCATGGCTCTACGCTCGCACCTCTACGCGCACTTCGGCAATCTTGGCCAACGCCTTCTTGGCGTCCTTGTTAAACTGCGCGACCGTGGCCCGGCTGTAGTGATGGTCGATCATCTTGCTCATGAACTGAGGAGGCACGGTGATAACATGAGCCCCCGCCAGAGCGGCATCTTGGATGTTCATCACCTCTCGGATACTTCCGACGATGATCCGGCTGGCGTATCCCCATTCCTTGAGCCAATCCACCGCTTGTCGGACAAGCCGGGGTGCGTCGTTCCCTTCATCGGCCACCCGACCGCCAAAGATGCTGATGTACGTGGCCCCGGCCTTGGCCCCGAGCACCACTTGGCCAAAAGAGAGACAGGCGGTCATGTTGACCTTGATCCCTTCCCGGACGAGCGTGCTTACAACCCCGAGCGACGGTTCTCCGTATTCGTTGACCACCGGGATCTTGACGACGATATTTGGTGCCCAGCCGGCAAGCTCGCGTGCCTGTTCGATCATTTCGCCCTGGTCGTTCGTCGTCACTTCGACAGAGACCGGACGCGGGAACACGATCTTCGCGATCTCCCTGGCCCTCGCCTCCATATCGTGGCCGCCGTCTTTGAGCAGAATCGTAGGGTTGGTGGTCACTCCGTCCACCACGCCGTATTCCAGCCACCGCCGGATCTCCTCCAGGTTTGCTGAATCTATGAAGATGTCCATCCGTCTCCCCCTTCCAGACCTCGGATCGCCTCTATAGCCGCAGGGAGATCTTTTGCGATCCAGTGAGGCCGAACGCGCGCCGCTTCAGGTCGCGCATCCGGAACCAAGTGACCATTGAGCAGCACTGTCTTGCACCCAACGGCCAGCCCCGCTTCGACGTCCGTTTGCCGGTCGCCAATCATATACGACCGCGCCAAATCAATATCTAGCTCCTTGGCGGCTTGCAGCAGCAACCCCGGCTCGGGCTTGCGGCAATCGCAGTCGACGCAAAGGCTTTCGTCAACGGCATCGGGGTGATGGAGGCAGTAGTAGATGGCGTCCAGGTGCGCCCTCTGCCTGGCCAGACGAGCGGTGAGTTCAGCGTTCACCGTCTCCAGAAAGGCATAGTCACACTTGCCCTTGGCCACCCCCGGCTGGTTGGACACCACGACCGCCAGAAGGCCCATCTCGTTGATGGCCCGCACCGCCCGGCCAACGCCGGGCAGCAGCCTGAAGTCCTCCAGCCTGTAGGGCGTATCCAGTTTGCCCTCAATCCGGTTCCAGATGGCGGCGTTGATCGCCCCGTCGCGATCCAGGAATACTGCTCTATTCATCGCTATTCTCCGCGATGCGCAGCCTGAGGGCGGCACAGATCAGGTGATGAAGCAGCACATGATAGGACTCCACCAGGGGAGTGCCAAGAGGCTCCTCATCGACGGGGATCACAAGACACACATCGGCCATCTCCCTAAGAGCACCGCCATCGAACCCGCTGAACCCGATGACCGTCGCCCCCCGCTCCTTGGCCAGCCTGAGTGCTCGCAGCAGGTTCTGAGACCAGGGGCCAGCGTCGCCGGCACCGGAGCCGCCATGGACGGACAAACCGATGACAACATCCCCTTCGCTGAGCCAGGGCTCGAGCTGTTCGGCGAAGATGCTGCCGAAACCGGAGTCATTGGTCCAGGCGCTCACCAGGGGCACATTGTCCACCAGGGCCATAGCCTTCAGGCGATGGCGACCGGGCACCAAGGTGCACTTGGCCAGGTCGCAGGCGAGGTGGCTGGCGGTTGAAGCCGAGCCGCCGTTGCCCATGGTGAACACGGCATTACCCTCCTGCCAGGCTTCGTACAGTATGTCCACCACGCGCTCGATGTCCTCGCGCGGAAGCGTCCGTCCTATGTCTTGGACGGCGTCCAGATAGACGTCGATGACGTTGCCACTATTCACAGTCCTGAGCGCTTTCGCACGTACGATCATATGTTCACCAGCACCTTCGAGCCTTCGAAATCGATAGCGAAGCGCATCTCTCGCAGGCCCTGCGCGGCCATCGCTTTCCTCAAACAAGCCTTGTTGTGGTTGTCGCAGTAGAACATGAAGAAGCCGCCGCCGCCAGCGCCCATGATCTTGCCCCCCAGAGCCCCGTTCCTCTTGGCAAGCTCGTACCAGCGGTCGATGCCGGCAGAGCTAACCTTTGTGGATAGCCTTTTCTTGCACTGCCAGTGATGGTCGAGGAGTTCGCCAAAGCGGCGCAAGTTCCCCGTCTCCAGGGCCTCTTTGACCTGGTAGCCTATCTGCTTCACCGTGTCCAGCGCTGCTGTGACGCCGTCCTGCCCCCGCGAAATCGCCCGGCTCTCGTCGCCTAGCACCTCCGAGGCACTCCTCTTGACGCCGGTGTACAGCAACAGAAGGCTGGCCTCCAGCTCCTCAACGATGCCATCAGATATCGCCAGTGGGCTGGCTTGGACCGTGCCGTCTTGGCCGATGACCAGGCAGGTTAGGCCGCCCAGGGCGGCAAGGTACTGGTCATGCACGCCGATGGGCTCGCTCAGAACGTCCATTAGGATGGTGGACGCCTCTTCAGCCAAGGTTTCCTGCGAGACATACTCTCGTTTGAACGTGTGGAGGGCATTAAGTAGGCCGACGGTGAAGGCACCGGAGCTCCCCAGGCCGGTGTTCGCCGGGACGTCCGCCACAGACACGATCTCCAAGCTGGCCTCCAACCCCAGAAAACGGAGCGCCTCCCTGACGATCGGGTGCTCTATGTCGTCCACGCTGTCGGCTATCTCCGTCTTGGAGTAGCTAACGCGGATGCTGTCCTCGAAGCGCTTGTTGACGGTGATGTACATGTACCTGTCGATGGCGGCGCTGATGAGAAAGCCCCCGTATCTGGAAGCGTAGGAACGGATATCGGTGCCGCCTCCTCCTAGCGGGATTCGGGTTGGTGTTCGGGTAACGATCATGGCCTGATCCCTCCCGCCGCTGCCAATCGCCGGAACTCGTCTAGCCCGTGCGGCGAGCCGATCTCGAAGAAGCGCTGACCTGTCTCAAAGGCCAGCAGCTGCTCTTGCCCAATGAGTAATTGATAGAACTCCTCCTGCGTGAACGGCCTATCCGGCGGGATTAGGCTAAGAGCCTCCTTGCGCAGGAGGGAAACGCCGTAGTTGATGTATTCCATCCCGGGCGTGCGCCCTTCCTTGTCGTAAACCTTGACTAGGTCGCCTTCGACGATGACGTTACTCCGATCCAAATGATTGCAGTTCCGATAAACGACCATCAGCCCCAGCCTGTCTCGCTGCCGAAAGTGGTCCATGACGGCCCCATAGCCGAGGAGCAGGTAGGAATCGCCGTATGTCAGGAAGAATTCGTTGGCAAGAAGTGCCTCCGCGTTCCGAATGGCGCCGGCCGTACCGAGGAGATGCTCGCCCTCTTCGCTGTAGCGAATGTCCACCCCCAAACCGTTGCCGTCGCCGAAATACTTTTTGATCTCGTCGCCCAGGTGCCCGACGCAGAGGACAACGTCGCGTATCCCGCTCCGCTTGAAGAGCTCCAGCTGATACTCTAGGAACGCCCTGCCGTTGACCGGGATCAACGACTTGGGCATCTGGTCAGTCAGAGGCCTAAGCCTCGTCCCCAATCCCCCTGCCAGGACCACCATCTGCATTTGTCAGCCCTCAGCGCGACCCATATCGGACCACTACGTCGCGGTCCTCCCGCAGGTCCGTCACGATTCGGTTCGGCCTGCCCTCCAACTCCTCCCCGTCGAGCTCGGTGGAGATGATCTGCCATCCAGGCGGCGGGTCGATGGTGATGGCGAGAGGAATCGCCCGGGTCCCAGGTTGCTTCTGAACGAACAGGCGGTACTCATGAGAGTCCTCACTCATGTCCACGACCAAGGGGACGGCATATGTGAAGGCGAGCTCTTTCTTCGCGTCCAAGGGCAACACGAAGAAGCGAGCCAGAACGGCCTTTCCGCCCTCAGACCAGGTGTCTTCCGCCCCCACGGGGGTTCCTTCTTCTGCTACTTCCCTGAGGCTAGTACCGTCAGGCACCACCAGGCGGAGGTAGTCGCCATACAGCGGGAGCGAACCGTGGCCGGTGACAAGCGCCGCCAGACGGGGGTCCTTTCCCTGAGACCATGTCGAGTAGTCGTTGGCGTAGGCTACAGTGACGACGTCGGTTGCGTTTCCTTCCCAATCGATGCTGACATCCAGGTCGATGCGCGGCTCCACCACGAGATTCAGCTTTGTGCTCCGCAGGCTGGAGTCGACCACCATGAGATAGTCACCGCCAGCACCCTTGAGGCCGCCGTCCCAGCCAAAGTCCGCGATGACCCCCTCTACCGTCGGATCAGTGTGGTACAGGAGCAGGTTCTTCTCTCGTCCCAGTGTGCGGAGGGCGCTGGACATCGGTGCCCATTTAGAGGCATCACTGCTGAGCGCGCTATCGATGACCTCCCTGGCCAGATAGCCCACGAAATCATAGCGGTCCGTCTCCCAGGGCCTGGTACCTTCTGGGTGGGTTATGATCAGGGTCTTGTCGGTCACATCCTGGCTTGAAACGGTCACGTCATATTTCTCGACCGTGATCGGCCCCACCACCTCCATCAGTTTCTCCAGAGTCAGGAAGTTGACGCCGATAACCCCGTCGATGGGCTCCTGGGTGCCGCTATTGGCGTGGTAGATCTCGATCGCGTTCTGAGCAGCGGTCGGGAAGTCTGGCCACCAGCTCGCCTCCGCCAGTCCCATTGGCCAGTCGCCCAGAAGATAGGTCTGCAGGGGCCGCGGCGGGTCGATGTAGCCGTTCGTTGCCGGAGGCCAGGTCGGGTTGATGCTCCCGACATCGTCGAAGAAGAGCCGTTCCAGCCTTCCCTCATCGAAAACGATAAAGCCATAGACCAAGATGAAACCGCCCGTACCTAGCATCTCGGTGTTGTCATGGGCCAGAACCAGGTACGTCTGAGGGCCGCCATAGCCCAACACTTCGGGCGCCATGCGAGCTGCCCGCCTATAGTCCGCGAGACTCGTCTTCAGCTCTTCAATGTGGTCGTCCAGTTGGTCAACCGCTGAGCTGAGGGGGCCAAGGAGGCCGTCGTCAGCTATTCCTGCGCGCGTCTCTTGAACGTTGGCCAGCTTCTCCTCGATGACGACCACGTTGGGCTCAACGGCTTCCAGGACCGGCACGACCCTTTCCGATAGCGCTCCCCCCTGGGCATCCCTGATCCCCTGATAGGTGCGCATCGCCGCCGCGGCTTCCATACCCATGTCCGAAGCTGTGACGCCGATCGCTGTGACGTCCTTCGCTGCGTTGACCTGGTCGCCTATCCAGGGCAGGCGGCTTGTGGCCAGGACGAAAGGATCTGAGCCGAGGGCATCGGAGGCACTGGCGAACTTCCCTCGGCCCGACTCAAAGCGTTGGGCCGCCTCGCCCAGGTCGTCCCCCGCGATGTCAAGGCCCTCTTGTTCCATCAGGTCGGCTGCGCCGACCAAGAGGTCTTTGCCCTCAGCCAGGTCGTTGTAGATCCGCACGTATCGAAACGCCTCCACGGCCACGATCAGCAGCAACGCGACCAGAATCGCGATGCCGATGACCCCGCGACTCTTTACCCACCGAAACCTCGAATGTCTCACCGACTTCGAGCGCCACAAACCGGATGTCCCGTGTACAGCCCATCCCTCGTTGCCTCTATTGCCACCGCCATTGCCCCACCCCACGCGGGTCCAGCCGAGACGGCAGAACGCTGGCCAGTCCGAGAGTTCCTGGAGACCCTAGGAACTTCGACGCCGCCGGCTGCCTATTTGCCAGACAAAGACGGAGCCAGCCGCGAGCGCTATCGCGCCGCAAATAGCGATGAGCGACGCGGGCCAAGAATCGCCACCGCCCGTCCCTGCTCCAGTCGCGGGCGGCCCCACCGGTGGCTGAGGTGACTGTGATAGCGGAGGAGGCGGCTGGGCCATCACCTCAAGCTGCCCCTGACAGCACTCTGTCTGGCCCAGCACAACTATTGAACCGGCTGCCCTTCCGACACACAGTTCCGCCGTAGCTTCGCCGTTTTCGTCGGTCATCGCTGACGCCGCGGTCAGTCTGGCTTCGGTCCCGGGCTGAGAAGGGATCGACATCGGGCACTCAACTCCAGCTACGGGGGCGCCCTCGCCATCCGTCACCCGGCAGGTGATACTGATGCAGTCGCCGATGGTCGCAGTCGCTTCACCTGATAAGAGGACCAGGCTGCACGGACACGGGGGCGGATATGGTGCCTGCCGGGCCGGCTCAGCCCCCACTGGCATCGAGGACAGGCCAAGCGCTGCCGCTACCATCACCAGTCCAACGACGATCATCCGCTGCGTCGACCGTATGCGAACCATCTTTCAGCTCCTTCCTGGCTGTCCCGAATGCCCCAGACAAGATCGCAATGACCGGGATGGACTCCAGGGAAAATCCATCGACCGCTTGCTTGCAGCGCCACGGCGGCCTGGCACAACCGAAACCACTGAGAGCCCAGCCTCCTCGTTGTTGGCGAAACAACTCTCTTCCGACGTCTTAGTTCCTCGCGGGTTCATCTATTCGCAGGGCGCCACGCCTTGTGGCCTCCCTCCCTACCAAACACATAATCTCGACGGTTATTACACCTTTCTACCGCCGCAGGAACCACCCTATCGAGAAGCAGTGCCAGAGCTGGCTCCCCCTCAAGACAACCGCGCCTGAGGACTGAGCCAAGAAACCCCGATCTTGGCCGCCAGGAGCGTGAATAGACGGCAGAAAATAGTAAATGCCAGGCGCGGCCAACCAACAGGCACTGTCTCCGCCATTGCCCCCGGCACCTGGCTTGCAGCCCGTCAACTAGTCCCAAAGCAGTCACCGCCTGTTCGTCGCCAGACCTCCCTAGGTCACCGTAAGGAAGCGAGCCTCAGCCAGAGTTACGACTGTGCTGACCAAGGTCACCATCCTCCAGCCTCTGCCGTAGAGCGCGCAAGGCACGGTACTGAGCTACTCTCACCGCCCCCACGCTCTTCCCCAGGATGCGAGCCGTATCGGCGTAGCTCAGTCCCTCGATAAACCGTAGGATGAGCACCTGAGGCTGGTCCTCGCCAAGGGCCCGCACAGCCTGCATCACTTCCTCCGCCCTTGCCCTCGCTTCACAACACAACTCGGGCGACTCCCCTTTGCCGTCCTGGTTGTCACGGATCAACGGATTGTACCGCTGAAGCCGCCCATCATTTATGTAAAGGTTATGGGCTATCCGCAGAAGCCAGGCTACGAATGGAACTCCCCGCTCTTCGTAGCGATGGATCGCTTCCAGGGCCCGCAGGAAGGTCTGCTCGGTGAGGTCTTGAGCACCATCGACATTCTGGACGAGACGGAACAGATACCTGTAAACGCGACCAACGTGCCGCTCGTACAGATCCCCAAACGCCTCGCGGTCTCCCGCTATCGCCTGGTCGACGAGAGCCGCATCCTCCGCGTACACGATCCTCAGGTCCAGCATTAACAAACACCACCCCAACGACGGTCTCCTCCATCTAGTGGACACCTGGCCGCCGCGTGAGATCTCTAACCTAAACTACAATTCTCGACCAGCGTTAGCAGAGCCGCTTGGCAGTCCCCAATACAGCCGCTCCTAGCGCATGGACGCCGCCCCCCGGTTCAACAACAACAAGTTATGTCCGCCCAGAAGCCGCCCTTCCATTCTTCGCCGTAGGCGGTTTGGCCATCCTCCATCGCGGCGTGAGCTTGGACGAACACGCTAGCACCACACTGCAAGCCGTCGTTAGCAGTGATCTCTATGGTGCAGCTCCCCGCATCACACTCGGCTGCGCCGAAATGGCCGCCTTCCGCCTCGCACTTGCTCTCGTTACCGGGCGGGAGCCAGGGCAAGACATGCGTGGCGACACACGCGTGCACCTCGTCTAGCATGTTGTCCCCGGTGGGGGTGAACACCACGTCCAGAGTCCCGCCGCAAAGGTTGAGGTACACCTCCCCGACCACCTCCACATCTTGGTCGAGGCTCAGGTCCGGGTGCGGCCCGGTCTTCACTATGAGAGGGTGAATGTCGGTCGCTGAGGCGCTAGGAGCGCTGTCGAAGACTCCCCACATCAGCAGAGCTCCAAGGCTCACCAAGCCTCCCAGGACTAGCAGGGCACCGAAGGCTACCTTCGTCTTCATTTCTCCTTACCTCCCTTGATACTCTTCCACTTCCTTCGTCCGTTGCTCGACCGAGATCACCGTCTGACTATTTCTTGCTGGAGGGGTTGATGCTGGGGATCCGGGAGGAACCTTGGAACGGAGGGCTGTGGCCCAGGCGGGCCAGGTAAAAAGACCGACGATCTCGCTACCGCCGCTTGCAGCCCTGATCTGGTTTCCTTACAATAGAATATGGCAAAAGGTGTGATCCCTCGCGCCTATTGCTAGGCTCCGGCGGTGGTAGCCATCCGGGGCCTTTGTTTCCCTCCTCCCATCACCCACGTGCCAGCCCCATCACCTCCCCTAGACAAAGCCAATCGGCAACACCGCCGTGTCGCCGATTCCACCGCCCGTCCGAGGCCGGCAGGGCTCGTCCCCCTGGTCTGCCGCCGCACTGCGGTCCCACCGCCACGCTAACTCCGATTGGACTCTTGCCTATACTTCCTAATAAATACATCAGTGGCCACAATATGTCAAGCGATTTGCCCACATTTCGCTAAGTCTATTTTTGGCGATTAAGATAGCCATCTCAAATCGGCCCCTAGAAGCCGTAGAGCAGTTATACACCCCCGTGGATAGAGTGTCAAGGCTTGTGGATAACTTCATGAGGACTTCCCCCGGCGGGCCAGGCTTTATTCGGACCCTATCGGGTCCATTGAAATGGCGCTAGCCTCGTCGCCTCCCTGGCCGCTCGCCCGCTGTCGATACCACAGAACCTCCATCACCTGAGGCGTACTATTGACCCAGGAGCCTGCCAGGTCAGCAGTGGTGCGGGCCAATCTTGGTGCGCGGCGGAAGGAGCCGCCGATAGGGTGAGCTAGCTCATGGAGGGCCTGTTCAGCCTGGGCCTTGGTACTCGCGTGACAGTAGAGGACGGCCTAGATCACGGTCCCTCCAATTCCCTCTGGAGTTCCCGCAAACGCTCAGTAGCGAGAAAGCGAGGGGTGGTCCGACCTCTTTCCCACCTGACTGTCGTTCCCATTTCGACGCCGACGCGGGCTGCGAAAGCACGCTGACTTAGGCCGAGTCGCTGACGGAACTGCCTAATCTGGGTGGGCGTAGGCGGTTCGTGTTACGGTCGAAGTTTGAGACGATACCGGCGCATAGCCTCGCGCCGTTTTCGCCGTATCTCGTCCAATGTCCTGGCCATGTAAGGACCCTACGGAAAGTGCCATAACAACACAATGCCCTGGAGGCGAAGTTTCCCGTAATGTGCCAAGGCCAGCCCCGCTTGGGGCGAATTCAATCTTCGATGCACGAACTGTATGCCTCGCGGCTCCCCCGTGCAGTCTTCTGTAGTGGCAGAGAGCCTGCCCGCGGAGCAGGCTCTCCTCTGACCGGGTGCAACCTCTATTACACGGCGTGCTTGAGGGCACACTAAGATTTCATCGTGTGCTTCGTGGTGGCGATGTCCCCGTCCCTTGCCCACTCTCGCGGCTGCGAAGGGAAACGGGAGAAGCTTTCCCCACGCGCTTGACAACCTCTTCGTGGTGAAGATATGGTATGCGGCGCGAGCCGTCGGTTGGAATGCCAGGCAGCCACAAGCCAGGAACCGCC
>Ga0315289_10000627_pt1 | contig 54063 bp, 52 predicted proteins | sample YL17G11_40_MG_FD_203452 | JGI IMG/M metagenome (GOLD analysis project Ga0315289, IMG submission 203452) | Sediment microbial communities from Yellowstone Lake, YNP, Wyoming, USA - YL17G11_40 | ecosystem: Environmental > Aquatic > Freshwater > Lake > Sediment | place: USA: Wyoming | collected...
TGCACCTGGTAAATACCTCATCGGTTTAAGTTACGAAGAAATAAATCCGCTGGAAAATAAGAGGATTATGCGCTATGCTTGGACTAAGAAATTATTTATTCCAGTTACCTTAAGCATAATTCTTATACTGGCCTTAGGCTTTGGATTAAATAGCTATATAAATGTAAAATTAATCAAGGGCAATAAGGCGCTTGTGGAACAACTTGTCAAAATTGTGCAGGAGTCAAGTATTGCTAAACAAAAGATAAAGGAGATAAGTAAAGAGAGGGAAGATTTACAGATAAAAATTCAGGCCTTACAATTACGCATCCAAACAGTCGAAGATGAGAGAAAAGAATTAGGAGAAAAGGAAAAATTAAGAGAGACCAAGGAATCTGAGAGGATAAATGAACTGAATGCTACGGTTGGAAAATTAGCCAAAGAAAAAAATTCTTTACAAGAAGAGTTAATCCTGTTGCAGCAGAAGGAGAATAATATTACTGAAGACCTTCTGCGTTTAGATAAAAAAAGAGCAATCTTAGAAAAGGCGAATTTTGATAAAATGTATCAGTGGTTAAAGGTGCATCAAAATCCCCGCACAGGGCTAATCACAAGTTTTGAAGGAGACACTAATATTGCAGATTGGGCATTTATTTATGACCAATCATTGATTGCCCAGGCGTATACATACTTTTCTGATTTTGAGCGTGCGCAAAAAATATTAGATTTTTTTAATAGAAAAGCAAAAAGAAAAGACAGCTTATTTTTTAATGTTTACTATGCTAGTGATGGCCAGCCAGCAGAATATATTGTGCACAGTGGGCCAAATATCTGGCTAGGGATTGCCATAATGCAATATACAAATAGGGCCCAGGATCGGACCTATCTAAAATTAGCAGAAGAGATTGCCGGCACAATTATTAATCTGCAGAACCAAGATCCGCAGGGAGGCATCCGCGGTGGCCCAGATGTAGAGTGGTATTCTACAGAACACAATCTAGATGCCTATGCTTTTTTTGGCATGTTAAATAAAATTACTGGAAAAGCAGTGTATCTAGAAGCACGAGATAAGATACTGAATTGGTTAATTCAGCATACCTATGATAGGCTTGAGGTTCCGATTAAGCGCGGTAAAGGAGATTCCACCATTGCTATCGATACCTATGCCTGGTCGATTGCTGCTATAGGTCCTGAGAAATTGGAAGAATTGGGAATGAATCCGGATAGAATTATAGAATTTGCAGAAAATAATTGCAGCGTGGAAGTTTCTTTTACGCACCCAGAAGGAAGGACTGTAAAAATAAAAGGATTTGATTTTGCAGCCCAGAGGCACCTAGCAAGAGGCAGGGTTATTTCTTCAGAATGGACAGCCCAGATGGTTATCGCCTTTAAGATTATAAGTGATTTTTATTATAAAAAGGAAATGACGGCCAAGTCGCGCACCTATGCTTTGAAGGCTGATGAATATTTATCAGAATTGAGTAATATGATTATCTCCAGTTCTTCTTCCTCCGGTCAAGGTGAGGGTTGTCTTCCTTATGCAACGCAGGATTTTGTAGATACAGGACACGGATGGATGACTCCCAAAGGTCGTGCCACGGGCTCTGTATCCGGCACTGCCTATACACTTTTTGCCTATTATAATTACAATCCTCTGGATTTAAAAGATTGATGGTTCGACTACGCTCACCACAACCCTCAAGCGAAGTCGAAGGGTTGAAATATAAGCTGTATTTAATCTACCGCAAACTTTTTTCTTTTTTTGGGACGCAACATTGGTGGCCAGGAGATTCCGCTTTCGAGGTAATGGTGGGCGCAATTCTTACACAGAATACAAACTGGTTAAATGTTGAGAAAGCAATAAAAAATCTTAAGCAAAATAAAGTATTAAAGCCACAAAAGCTTTACGATTTATCTAAAAAAAAATTAGCCAAATTAATTAAGCCTGCGGGTTACTATAATATTAAAGCAGATAGGCTTAAAAGTTTTTTGGATTTTTTTCTTAAAAGTTATAACGGTAATCTCAAAAAAATATCTCAAGAGAATGCGCAGGTTTTACGTAAACGATTGCTTTCTGTAAAAGGCATTGGTCCTGAAACAGCGGATTCTATCCTTTTATACGCCTTAGATAAACCAGTATTTGTAATTGATGCCTATACTAAAAGGATACTCTCAAGGCACCGCCTTATTGAAAGAGAGGCTACTTACGATGAAACACAGAATTTGTTTATGAGAAATCTTAAAGGCGATGTGCAATTATTCAACGAATACCATGCCCTTTTAGTGCGGCTGGGTAAAGAATTTTGTCTGAAAAATAAACCGAGGTGCGAAATATGCCCGTTAAAATAAAATCAAAAATCAAAAATCAATCCCGCACCTTTTCAATTTTGCCTAAAGTTTTAAACTTTAAAGGTGTGGGATGGTTTGTCATTTTGATATTTGATATTTGCATTTTGAATTATTCTTATGCTACTCCCTGTTATGGAACAAAAATGCCCGAAAAAAATAAACTTTTTGCCGGTTTTGAATCTTATAGTCTTTTCAAGAGGTATTTAGAAGATAGCCACGGAAAATTAAGAAGCCAGCAGCAGTTCTATATGATGTCCTACGGTATTTTTGACTGGCTATCCGTAGATTTAAAAGCAGGAAGCGGAAATATAAAACAACACCCGGCGGGAAACGATGAAGTCGATTATCCCACGAACTTTGCCGGCGGGTATGGCTTACGTTTAAAGTTTTATGATAAACAAAATATAAAAATGGTTTTTGGATTTCAGCATATCAGCGTGCATCCGAAAAGCAGAGATTTGGGGGATGTGAAAAATAAAGCAATTTTGGATGACTGGCAGTGGTCTTTATTACTTTCTTATAGTTTTAAAAAAATTACGCCTTATCTGGGGACGAGATGGTCAAGAGTAGATTATATCCACGTAGTAGGAGACCAGAGAAAGCGCAGAATGTCGGATGCTACCAAAAGCATTGGTTTAGTCTGGGGCTTGGATATACCGATTACCAAAAAAATCTGGGTTAATTTAGAAGGCTCAGGCTTCGACAGCGACGCCTTTACCTGTAGCCTAAATTACGCGTTTTAAAGTTTTCCACAGCTGTAGGTCGGGTTTAAACCCGACCTACTATTGTGGATAACTCTATGGCGGGGCCACCCACAAAATAAGCAAAGAAATATGGTAAATAGAGAACGACTGGTAAAACTTACACAAAATTTAATCCGGATAGATTCGCAAAATCCTCCGGGAGATGAATTCTGCATTGCCCGGTTCGTAAAAAAATATCTAAATAATTTAGGGCTGAAGACAAAAATTTATGAATTTAAAAAGAGACGGTCAAATCTTATAGCTACGCTGACGGGGAAAAATAGAAGAAAATCCCTCCTCATCAGTCCGCATTTAGATACTGTGCCCGCCGGTAAAAACTGGCATTTTAATCCATTTAAAGGGACGATTTCTAAAAACAGAATCTATGGTTTAGGCGCTACTGATTGTAAGGGAAACCTTGCCTGTGCATTAGAAGCAATAAATAGTCTTATTGAAGATAAGGCAGTTTTAAATTATAATCTTATTTTTGCAGCAACCGCAGATGAAGAAACCGGCTCTGGACTTGGCTTAATTCCTTTGCTTGACAGAGGTATTTTGAAACCAAATGCCGCAGCAGTCTTAGATTCCGATGATTTTAACATTATTATTACACAAAAGGGGCTCATACATCTTAAGGTAAAGATTCAGGGTAAACGCGCACATGGTGCCTATCCTTGGAGAGGAATTAATGCCATAGATATTGCCATAGATATAATTAGGGAAATAAAAAAATATAGATTTCCTTATACAAAGAATAAATACTTAAAACCCCCTACTATTAATATAGGAACTATAAAAGGCGGAGATAAGGTTAATATTGTAGCTGATTGGTGTGAATTCGAATTAGATTTTAGATTTTTGCCCGGCATGTCTGCAAAAATTTTATTAAAACAAATTAAAAAATTTTCCCGCAAAAGCGGGATGCCGCGCAAGGCGGCAAAAATAGAAATAGAAGGGATTCAGGAGCCTTATTATATTGATAAAACGCATTCTTTAATAACCTATCTTACTGGGGCAATGCGCAAAATTAAGCTAAGGCCAGTGATAAAAGGCTCAGAGGGCGCAACTGTAATTACTTTTTTCCAAAATAAAAACATACCTGCAGTTGCAACCGGTTTTGGTTCAGGCGGTTGTGCTCATATTGCGGATGAGTATGTAAAAATAAATAATTTGTATAAAGGCGCTTTGGCGTTGGAGGAGTTTTTAAAGAATTATCAATTTAGTTAATAAGGAGTTAAATAATGGAGGGAATTAAAATTTATAAAAGACCAAAACTAAACAATCCTTATCTTATTGTGGCCTGGCCAGGTATGGGTGAGGTGGCATTTAAAGCAGCTAATTATTTAGTGGACAAACTTAAGGCAGAACAGTTTGCCCAAATTCTACCTGAAGAATTCTTCTATTTAACCGGTAGCCTGATTCACGAAGGTATATTGAGTGTGCCGCAACTGCCGCAGAGTAAATTCTATTATTGGAAAAACAAAGGCGGCAAAAACGATGTTATAATATTTATCAGCAATGCCCAGCCGGATTTAGCCAAGGCAGAAAGCTACTCTGAAAAAATTATATATCTTGCGAAAGTTTTTAATGTAGAAATGGTTATTAGTTTTGCTTCCATGCCCCAACCTATTGACCATACACAGGAGCCCGGTATATGGTTTGCTGCGACCTGCGCAGAAATAAAAAATAACTTAAAAAAATATAATTTCAACATTTTATCCGAAGGCCAAATTAGCGGTATGAATGGTTTATTCTTAGGTATAGCTAAAAAGAAAGGCCTTAAAGGTTTTTGTCTTCTGGGCGAGATTCCGCTTTATACTATTCAGATCGAAAACCCCAGGGCTTCACAAGCGGTGCTAGGTGCATTAGCAAAGATATTAAATATGCAGATAGATTTTACTGGTCTTATAGACCAGGCGCATATTATGGAAGGCGAAATTAATAAACTTTTAGATTATTTGAAGCTCGGTCCCCAAGCTCAAGCTGGACCGATTGGTGAAGAAGAAATAGAGAAAATTAAGAAGGGCCTTAGTCAACTCACTAAGCTTCCTCTTTCAGTAAAAGATAAGATTGAGAAACTCCTTGAGCAGGCAAAGACGGATATTTCCAAGGCCTCTGAACTAAAAACTGATCTGGATAAATGGAATGTATATAACGAATACGAAGATAGATTCTTAGATTTGTTTAGAAAAAAGAAGGATAAGGATAACTGATAATAGAAGCCATTATATTTGACTTGGGTAATGTTATAATTGACTTTAACCACAGAATTGCCGCGGAGAGGATCTCTAAATTTACAAATAAAACCGGTCAAGAAATTTATGACCTCTTTTTTGATTCCAAGCTTACTAGTCTTTTTGAAGAAGGCAAAATTTCTCCTCAGCAATTTTTTTTAAAAGTAAAAGAAATACTCAACCTGAAACTAAATTTTGATGAATTTGTGCCCATTTGGAATGAAATATTCTTTTTAAGCGAGAAAAATACCGCTATATATAATCTGGCTTGCGCCTTAAAGAGTCATTATAGAATAGCGCTTTTATCAAATATAAATATTTTACATTTTGAATATATAAAAAAAACCTTCCCTGTCCTAAATAACTTTCCCAATATCATTACCTCCTATGAAGCGGGATTTAGAAAACCGCATCCGGAAATTTATCGCATAGCCCTTAAGGTTCTTGGAGTTTCTGCTGAGAATTGTTTCTATACCGATGACAGGCCAGAACTTATTGAAGGCGCCAGAAAATTAGGTATAGAAGGATTTGTTTTTAAAAGTGTAGAGCAGTTAGAGAAAGACCTTCTTGGCTCAGGCGTAATAATCTAAATAAAAATGGGAAATAAAAAAATATTACTTGCCCATGGAAGCGGCGGCAGGTTGATGCATAACCTAATTAAAGATTTATTGTTTAAAAAATTAAATAATCCAATTTTAAAAGAGCTCTCTGATAGCGCTTTCATAAATTATAGAGAAAGATTGGCTTTTACAACCGATTCTTTTGTAGTAAATCCGCTATTTTTTTCTGGAGGAGATATCGGAAAGCTTGCGGTTTATGGGACGGTAAACGATTTAGTAATGCAGGCAGCGGTGCCTGAATTTCTTTCTTTGGCTCTTATTGTAGAGGAAGGTTTAGATTATAAGATATTAGAAAAAATTGTAGACTCTATTTCTATCGCTGCCAGAAAAACCGGGGTATATTTTGTTACCGGAGATATAAAGGTGGTGGAGCAGGCTGCAGCAGATAAGATATTTATTAATACCTCAGGCATAGGCAGAATCATAAAAGATAAAAGGCTATCCATAAAAAATATCTGCCTGGGCGATAAGATAATTATAACTGGAAGAATTGCCCAGCATGGTTTGGCAGTACTGGCAAAAAGAAAAGAATTAGATTTGGGATTTAATATTAAAAGCGACTGCGCAGCTCTTAATGATTTACTCATTCCTATACTTAAAAAAACCGATGCCATAAAATTTATGCGTGACCCTACGAGGGGCGGCGTAGCAACGACTTTAAATGAAATTGTTGAAAGCTTTAAGGCTTTTGGGATTATTATCGAAGAAAAAAATATGCCTATATCTTTGAAAGTAAGAGCAGCATCTGAATTATTAGGTATAGACCCTTTATATATTGCTAATGAAGGTTGCGCTATATTGGTGGTAAAAAATAGCGGGACAAAAAAAGTTTTAGATTTATTAAGAAAACATCCTTTAGGCCACAATGCACAGATTATTGGAACAGTAGCAAAAGAGCCTAAAGGAAAAGTAATATCAAATACCGTTCTTGGCACGCAGCGTATCGTCGATATGTTAACCAGCGAACCCTTGCCGAGAATATGTTAAGTTTTTGCGGGTCCTGTCTTGGGTATTTTCTCGCCGCATCACGCGGCTCGAAAACACCCAAGCCACCCGCAAAAGGATGTCTAATCATGCTATAAATTTTAGGGTTTTTGCTGGAGCGTGCATAAGAAAATTTTCGGCCCACATACTACGTTGAGTGCGCGAGAAATTACGGCGAGCTGCAGCCGAGCAGCCGTATCTTGATAGGTAAGGCACGAGCGGAAGCGAGCCGTAAACCGAAGCAGGCGGCGAAAATTTTCAGCACGCGGAAGCAAAATCCTAAAATAAAAAGATAAATGAAAACTGACAAATATCAACGCAGGTTTTATCGGGATTGGGTGAATGTAAAGGATTTGCGCCTGACGCATATTTTAGAGAAAGAAACGGATTTACAGGTTCTTACCAATAAGCCATTGGATAAAGATTTTGTCTTAGAAAAAATACGCGCGTATCGCTGGGATATTGAAAACTATATTGATAAAGATAGAAGATTTTTGACTGCCTTAAAACCAATAGCAGTACAAGTTAATGCGCCAGGGATTGTAAAAGAAATGGCCAAACAGGCAAAAAAAGCTAATGTCGGTCCTATGGCTTCAGTTGCCGGTGCAGTGGCAGAATTTCTTGGCAGAGATTTATTAAAAAGGGGCTATAGGGATGTCATTGTTGAAAATGGAGGAGATATATTTTTGAAAACAACCAAGACCCGTAAAATAGGAATTTATGCAGGCAAATCTAAATTATGGAATAAACTAAAATTAAAGATAAAACCAAAGGACACGCCTATAGGGATTTGCGCCTCTTCTGGTACAATCGGGCACTCATTAAGTTTCGGTTGTGCAGATTGCGTTATAATTTTATCAAAAATTGCATCTTTAGCAGATGCAGTGGCTACTGCTACCGCCAACCGCGTAAATTCTAAAAAAGATTTGTCCGCTGCCTTAAATTTTAGCCGTTCCATAAAAGGAGTTTGTGGCGTAGTGATTATATTTAGAAATAATCTGATGAGCTGGGGCGAGATTGAATTTGTAAAATGAGATTTTCTCGTCGAGAAATAAAAAATCCCAAAAATTTATAAAATTTAAAAAATGCTTGACAAAAACAATATATTGTGATAAAAAAATAATGTTAATACAATATTTTGGATAGATTTTTGGAGGTTAAATAGATTAAATTGGAAAAATAGGCAAGAATTTAAGGGCTCTAGTTAATAAGGAGCCCTTATTTTTTATTCGCACAAATAATTTATGTCGCAGCATCAAAAATAATGCTCCATAAATTATGTGCTCATTTATGAAAACAGTAGGCCTAACCTATAATTTAAAGACAGATTACCAGTTTAAAGAGAGTGATCCACCGGATGCCAATGCCGAATTTGACCATTTCTCTACTGTAGATGTTATTTCTAATGCGATAGAGGCCAACGGTTTCAATGTAAAAAGAATTGGCAATGTCTCTCAGCTCTTAGAGCAATTAGGCTCACTTGATGTAGATATTGTATTTAATATTTCCGAAGGCATAACGATTGGAAGAAATAGAGAATCTCAGGTTCCGATTTTATTGGAAATGATAGGCATACCTTTTGTTGGTGCAGATGCATTAACTTTAAGTCTTACTCTTGATAAGATTATGGCAAAAAAGATTTTAATTTATGAAAGAATACCCACTCCTAAATTTTTTGAGGTAAAGACCACTGGTGAATTAATAAATACCGATCATTGTAAGTTTCCTATGATTGTCAAGCCGCGTTTCGAAGGTTCCTCTAAAGGCCTAACCGATGATTCCCGCGTGAAAACAAAAGAAGAGCTAAAAAGAAGAATTGAATTTATTATTAATACCTATAAACAACCTGCATTAGTAGAAGAATTTATTTCTGGCGCAGAATTTACTGTAGCAATAGTTGGTAATGACCCGGCGGAGGTGCTCCCTATTGTGCAAGTAGAAATAGACGGCCAGACACAGCTTAATGAAAAATTCTATACTTTTGCACGCATTAGTTCTGATAGGTTAAAATATTTGTGCCCGGCGCCCATAAGTCCAGAATTAACTAAAAAAATCCAAGAACTCGCTTTAAGGACATACCAGGCAGTAGAATGCCGGGATTTTGGAAGAGTGGATTTTAGGGTTGATAAAGAAGGTAAGCCTTATGTATTAGAAATAAATCCTTTACCTTGTTTGTCTAGCGAAGATGTATTTATGTTTATCTCAAAGGCTATTGGTATTACTTACGAAGAGATGATCGGCAGGATATTAAATAGTGCCCTTAAGAGGTATGGCTTTCCCGCGTAGCGGGATCCCGCCGGTACTAATTAAATGGATGGCGGGAAAATTAAAAGAATGAAGATAGCCCTAACTTATAGTCTTAAGAAAAAAGACGACGCAAAACCTCCTGATTATTACTCAGAATACGATTCACCGGAGACAATAGAGGCAATTATCTTGGCTCTCAGAAAAAAAGGCCATTCTGTTGAGGCCATTGATATTGAATATGCAAATTTCTTTTCTTACTTTCGAAAAAATCGCGTAGATATAGTCTTTAACATCGCAGAAGGTAAATGCACAAGATTCCGCGAATCAGAAGTTCCTGCCTTATTAGATTATTTAAACATTCCTTACACAGGTTCCAATACCTTTTCTTTGGCTTTAGCCTTAAATAAGGCGCTCACCAAGAAAATATTAAAGGCAGAAAATATTCCTACCCCGCAATTTCAGGTTTTTTCTACAGGTAACGAAGACCCGGACCCTGATTTAAAATTTCCTCTTATAGTAAAACCTAATTGTGAAGGTTCAGCTAAAGGCATAAATAAATCCAATGTAGTATATAGGCGGGATGACCTGTTTAAAAAAATCAAAGAGACAATAAGCGTATATAAACAGGAGGCCTTAGTTGAAGAATTTATTGAAGGGAAAGAACTGACCGTAGGAATTCTAGAAAATGGCAAGACTGCGATTTTACCAATTTTAGAAATAGATTTTTCTACTTGCAAGGATAGCGGTGAATATTTTTATTCTTGGCGTATGAAAGAGTATCAGGGAAACATTGAGCTTGGACTTGTCCCCAAATTCCATTGTCCAGCAAGGTTAGATAGAGAGATAGAAGAAAAGGTAAAGCAAGCGGCATTAAAGACACATCGGGCTGTGGGTTGTTTTGATATTTCCCGCACAGATATTCGTTTAGGTAAAGATGATGTTCCTTATGTATTAGAGATAAATCCTCTACCCGGTCTTAACCCAGATGAATCAAGTTTTCCATTAATGGCTTATGCTGCGGGTATGCAGTATCATGAGCTCATTGAGACGATATTGATGAGCGCCTATGAGCGCAGAAAGGGGTTAAATTGAGTAATCCAACTCTTACGGAAAACCAAAAATCACAACAAGAAACACAGGTTCGCAAAATCCAGAGGCCCCAGGATTATCAGCAAATAAGTTTATTTAAAGATGTAAATCCTCTTGACTGGGAGGACTGGCATTGGCAGCTAAAACATAGAATCTGCTCCAGAGAAGAACTTGCCCAGATAATCAAATTGACTCCTGAGGAAGAAGCGGGAATAAAAAAAGCGAGCGGAAGGTTGTCTCTGGCAGTCACACCTTACTGGGCCACATTAATTGAGCCAGAAGATCCAGCTTGTCCTTTGCGTAGGCAAGCCGTGCCTGTGGCTGCTGAGTCAATTATTTCACCCCATGAGATGGTTGATCCTTTAGCTGAGGACAGGGATTCGCCTGCTCCATATTTAGTGCATCGCTATCCTGATAGAGTTTTGTTGTTAGCCACTGAGCATTGTGCGATGTATTGCCGACACTGCACAAGGAGAAGATTGGTGGGTGAGCATCAAGAAGATAACTCTCCTTTTAAATTTGATAGAGCAGTTGAATATATAAAAGCAAACCGTAAGATACGCGATGTGCTTATTTCCGGAGGAGATCCCCTTGTCTTAGAAGATGAGGAGATTGAAAATCTCATACAGAAAATTCGTTCTATTTCACATATAGAATTCTTAAGAATTGGGACGCGCGTGCCTGTAACATTGCCACAAAGAATAACTAATAAGTTAGTAAGTATGCTTAAAAAATATTCGCCTATTTGGGTAAGTATTCACTTTAATCATCCCAAAGAGCTCACGAAACGTTGCAGAATTGCCTGCGATATGTTATCAGATGCAGGAATGCCTTTAGGAAGCCAGACTGTGCTTTTAAAAGGTATAAACGATAGGCCTTTTATTATGAAAAAACTCATGCATGAACTGTTACAGATTAGAGTGAGGCCCTATTATATCTATCAATGTGATCCAGTAAAAGGAACACAACATTTCCGTACGCCTGTAGCAGCAGGTATTAATATTATAGAAAAACTCCGGGGCCACACCTCAGGTTATGCTGTGCCTATTTATGTTATAGACGGTCCGGGCGGCGGCGGGAAAATCCCCGTGGGACCAAACTATATCCTTTCCCAGGCAAAAGGAAAATACGTCCTGCGTAACTACAAAGGAAAAATCTATACCTACCTAGAGTAATTCTTTTTTATACTTGACCCCTCCTTTTTAGTATTATATAATAACATTTCCTTTTTGAATTTATCAATAAGCTAAGGAGTATACACATATGGATGTCCAGAACAAAAGGAATTTTATTCTCTTAGGCCATGCGCAGTCAGGAAAGACATCGCTCTCTGAAGCACTCCTTTATTCTTGCGGCGCTACTACCCGAAGAGGCACGGTTAGCGACGGCACAACTGTAAGTGATTATAGTTTTGATGAAATAGAAAGAAAAAGTTCTATAAACTTCAGCCTCTTATATTGCGATTACAAAGGTGTTCGCATTCAAATTATCGATACGCCGGGTTATGCAGATTTTTTTGGAGAGGTTATCTCTGGTATTCGCGCAGTAGATAGCGCAATTATTGTAATAGACGCCTCTTCTGGCATTGAAGTCGGAACTGAGCGGGCTTGGCAGATATTAGAAGAAGCTAATTTACCCTGTCTTATATTTATAAATAAGCTGGATAAGGAGGACGTAGACCTAAAGAGGGTCTTAGTAGATATACAAAATATCTTTTCTAAGAAAGCTATCACGATAGAATCGCCAGACGACTCCAATCTGATAGAAATAGTGGCGGAGAGCGATGACAAGCTTTTAGAGAAATATCTTGAAGGGACAAATTTAACTGCTGATGAGTTAACTTTTGGCCTTCGCCAGGCAGTAATCAAACGCAAAGTATTTCCGGTAATTGCAGGTTCAGTTTTAACTGATAAAGGCATACCGGAGATATTAGAGGCAATTGTTAAGTATTTGCCTAATCCGCAAGAAGGGCCTAAGATAGAGGCGCAAGATTCTCTAAGGCCCGAAGAGAAAAAAGAAATTTTATTTAAAGATGATAGCCCGTTCTCTGCCTTTGTCTTCAAAAGCATATCCGATCCTTATGTGGGCCAACTGACATTGCTGCGCGTTTTCTCAGGCAAATTGTTAGCCAATACCGGTTTTTATAATGTAAATAAAAAAGCCAGGGAAAGGATTGGGCCGATTTATATTCTGCAAGGCAAAGAACAAAAAGCAGTTGAGTTTGCTTCTTGCGGTGACATTGTAGCTATTGCTAAATTAAGAGAGACCGCTACTTCAGATTCGCTCTCAGATGAAAAGGCGCAGGTTTTATTTACGCCAATTGTCTTTCCTCAAGCCGCGATTTCCGCATCCGTAAAACCCAAATCCCGCCAAGATGAAGAAAAGATTTCCGGAACACTAACTAAGCTTGCTGATGAAGACCCAACTCTCAAAATCAACCGGGACCCTCAGACCAAAGAGCTGATTATTTCAGGGTTGGGAGATTTGCATCTAACAGTAATGGTCGGGCGTATGAAAAAAAGATTCAATGTGGAAGTAGATTTAGGGACCCCCAAGGTTTCCTATAAAGAAACAATTACAAAGAGCACCAAGGTTCAAGGAAAATATAAACGTCAATCCGGCGGCCGCGGCCAATACGGCGATGTCTGGATTGAAGTGCAGCCTTTAGAAAAAGGAAAAGGTTTTGAGTTTGTGGATGAAATTGTTGGCGGGGCAATACCCAAAAACTACGTTCCGGCCGTAGAAAAAGGAGTATTACAGGCAATGTCCGAAGGCGCAGTCGCCGGATATCCGATAGTAGATTTACGCGTTATTATATATGATGGCTCATATCATGAAGTTGACTCTTCAGATATGGCTTTTCAAATTGCTGGAGCGATGGCCTTAAGAAAAGCGATTCAAGAGGCAGGGCCTGTTCTCTTAGAGCCGATAATGGATGTAGAGGTGGTAATCCCCGAAGAATATCTGGGCGCAATCTCTGGAGACCTTAATTCCCGTCGGGGAAGGATTATGGGTATGGATATTAAAGGTAAATCCCAGGTTACAAAAGCCCAAGTCCCCTTGGTTGAGATGTTTACCTATGCCAATGACTTACGTTCTCTTACCGGCGGCAGGGGCGCCTACACTATGCGCTTTTCGCATTACGAAGAGGTTCCGCATAAAATTGCCTCTAATCTAATCAGTCAATACCAGGCAACCAAAAAACAAGCAGAAGAATAATCTAAATGAAGATAGCTGTAATTTCCATTCCCCAAATATCTCCAGGAAAGCATAACATTAAAGATAGCCGAATTGATCTTATAGAGGAATCATTTAAGTCCCGCACCAAGACCTATGCTTATGTTGAATTAATAGATGAATCTAAAGTTGCTGAGGCGGATGTAATTTTGGCATCTGAGGATGCAAGGCTGGATTTAATCTTAAAAGATTTAGAATTTGTTACAGCAAGGCTAAATCAGGTAGAAAGCGAATCTGAAAAGAAGTTATTGGCTGAATTTAAAACCGCATTAGAAAAAGAGGCATTTCTTTCTGGGCTAATTTTAAGCGAAGAGGATAAAAAGGTAGTTTCGCATTATGGATTACTGACACTAAAGCCCATTTTCATTGTAACTAACGATGAATTACGGGATTTAAATAAACTTATTGTAAAGGTATTAAAAGATACCGGCTACATTACTTTTTTTACTGGTAATGAAAAAGAGACAAGGGCCTGGCTTATAAAATCTTCTACTACTGCCTGGGAGGCAGCTGGTAAAATACATACAGATATTCAAAGAGGCTTTATCCGCGCAGAGGTAATCAGTTCAGAAGATTTGCTTAAGCAGACAAGCGTGCATCAGGCAAAACAGGCTGGAGCATTACATTTAGTTCAAAAAGACTATATTGTCAAAGATGGGGATTTGCTCCATTTTCGTTTTAGTGTATAGGGAGGGGCTTTTATGGTAAAGATAAAACGTGCTTTAATTAGCGTCTCTGATAAAGCTGGAATTTTAGAGTTTGCTCAGGAACTAAATAAATTGGGAGTTGAGATTCTTTCTACAGAAGGGACAGCAAAATTACTGAGAGATAATGGTATTCTTGTAAAGGAAGTATCAGAATATACGGGATTTCCGGAGATGCTGGATGGAAGAGTAAAGACTTTGCATCCTAAGATACATGCTGGGCTTTTAGCTCTAAGAGATAATAGCCAACATATGGAAACCTTAAAAGAGCATAATATTGGCCTTATTGATATGGTAGTAGTGAACCTTTATCCTTTTGAGAAAACTACCCAGAAACCTGGAGTAACCATTGAAGAAGTAATTGAAAATATTGATATTGGTGGTCCATCGATGCTACGCTCAGCAGCTAAGAATCATCAGTCTGTGGCAGTTATTTGTAATCCTAATCGCTATGGTCAAGTTATCGAGGAATTAAAGAAAAATAAAGGAGCTTTATCTGAAAGATTGATGCGGGATTTAGCAACTGAGGTATTTGGTCGCACCAGTCTTTATGACCGGGCAATATATGAATATTTAAGCAAACAGAGTACAGAGTACAGAGTACAGAGTACAGAGCTTGCGGAGAATTTAGTTTTAGAATTTACTAAGATACAAGAATTACGTTACGGAGAAAATCCCCATCAGAAAGCCGCTTTTTATAAAGAAAAAGGAAAAACCAGTGGCTTAATAAATTTAAAGCAACTGCAAGGTAAAGAATTATCTTTTAATAACATTTTAGATTTAAACTCTGCCTTTGAATTGGTTAAAGAGTTCAGTAATCCTGCCGCAGTAATTGTCAAACATAATAACCCTTGCGGTGTGGCTGAGGATAAAACTTTGGATAAGGCATATTACTTGGCTTGGAAGTGCGATCCACTTTCTGCGTTTGGTGGTATTGTGGCTTTAAATAGAAAGATGGATTTAAAAACCGCAAAGGTTATTGCTAAAAGCGGTTTCTTAGAGTGTATCATTGCCCCGGGGTTTGATAGAGAGGCATTAGAATTATTTAGAGACAAAAAAAATCTGCGTCTTCTGGAATTAAATGATTTAAATCCTGTTAAAGAGTCTGATTTTAAGCGCGTAAGTAGTGGTCTTTTATTGCAGGATAAGGATTTAGATACATTAGATCCTAATAATTTAAAAGCCGTGACTAAAAAGAAGCCTACAAAGAAAGAAATGGAAAGTCTTATCTTCGCCTGGAAAGTAGCCAAACACGTCAAATCTAATGCCATTGTGCTTGCGCAAGGCACAAAAACCGTAGGCATTGGCGCAGGCCAGATGTCGCGCGTAGATTCGGTTTATATCTCTACCAAAAAAGCAGCTAAATTAGCCAAAGGCGCGGCGCTTGCCTCTGATGCCTTCTTTCCTAAAGAAGATGCCATACAGCTGGCTGCCAAATTTAAAATCAAAGCCATAATCCAACCTGGCGGCTCCATTAGTGATGAGGCAATAATTAAAATGGCGGATAAATACAAAATCGCCATGGTTACAACCGGCATCAGGCATTTTAGACATTGATTCGTTAGCCAGTTATCCTGTTAACCCGTTAGCCAGTTCAACAGGCAAACGGAGAGATGACCTATCTACAAGCAATTCAATACTTAGAATCCTTTATTAACTACGAGAAATTCCCTCAGTGGCCTTATGAGGAGTCTTTGAAGTTAGAACGTATCAAAGGCTTTTTAAAGACAATTGGAGACCCTCAAGTTAGCTTAAAATGTCTACACATTGCTGGCACCAAAGGCAAAGGCTCAACCTGTGCCTTTCTTACCTATATATTAAGGGAGGCTGGTTATAAAGTTGGATTATACACCTCCCCCCATCTTTCTGATTTTAGGGAACGGATAAGAATTTTAAGGCCGATAAGCGATAAGCGACAGGCGATAAGCGATTTTGAAGGTATGATTTCTAAAAGTGCTTTAGCAGAGTTGGTACAGAGGTTAAAGCCAGTAATAGAAGAATACAACAAAAATTCAAAATACGAACCACTTTCTTTTTTTGAAGTTTATACAGCTTTAGCCTTTGTTTATTTTAAAGAAAAAAAAGTTGATTTTGCGGTTTTGGAAACTGGGCTTGGCGGCAGGTTAGATGCGACAAATGTAGTTGAGCCCTTAGTTTGCGCGATTACCTCTTTAAGTTATGAACATACTCAGAAATTAGGTAATACCTTAAGGGAAATTGCGACGGAGAAAGCAGGAATTATAAAAGTTAGCCCGTTAGCCCGTTATCCCGTTAGCCCGTTAATTGTAATCAGTGCGCCACAAGAGAAAGAAGCGATAAAAGTAATTAGAAATAAATGTAAAGATGTGGATGCGAGGTTGTATGAGGTGGGTAAAGATATAACCTTTAGAAAAGCAAAGCACGGATTTACTGTTAAAGGAGCCTTGGGTAAGTATCCAAATTTAAAAATCAAACTTCTTGGAGAACATCAGCACATAAATGCCACGGTAGCTATAGGTGTAATTGAGGCGCTAGGCAATTATAATATTAAGGTAAGCGTTGATTCTATAAGAAGAGGGCTTTATAATACTGTATGGCCGGGTAGGTGCGAGGTTATATCGAAAAAACCCCTGCTGGTTTTGGATGGTGCGCAGAATGTTGCATCCGCAAAAGCCCTTAAAGAAACTATTAAAGAAAATTTTTCCGCCAAAGGCGGAAAATATAGAAAATTAATTCTGGTATTAGGTATTTCTAATGATAAGGATATTAAAGGAATTTATCGCGCATTAACTGATTTAGCTTACACTGTTATTTTAACTAGGGCAAACAGTCCACGTGCAACTGAACCAGAGGTCTTAGCCAGCTATTTTAAAGGTAAAGAAATATATTTAACAAATAATGTAAAAGAAGCCATAGATTTAGCCAAGCAAAAAGCTAACTCAAAAGATTTGATTTTGGTGACAGGGTCGTTGTTTGTGGTGGGTGAGGCAAGAGATGTTAAAAGATAATTTTATTGATACTATTGCTGCGATTGCCACTCCAGTTGGAGAATCCGGAATTGGTATTGTGCGCATAAGTGGAAAAGAGGCATTACCCATCGCGGATAAGATTTTTGTATCTAAAGACGGCAAAGCCCCTTCTACTTTTAAGACTTATACGACGCATTACGGTTTTATTGTTAACCCGTTAGCCTGTTATCCCGTTATCCCGTTAAAAGAAAAAAACGGGCAAACCGGCAAACGGGCAAATGGTTCGACAAGCTCACCATCCCGCGAACCATCCCGAGCGAAGTCGAGGGACAGGCAAACCGAGATTATTGACGAAGTTATCTTAACCGTAATGCGTGCGCCCAAATCTTATACTAAAGAGAATATTGTTGAGATAAATTGCCATGGTGGCATTGTGGCATTACGTCGGGTATTAGATTTAGTTTTAGAAAACGGCTGCAGGTTAGCCGAACCGGGAGAATTTACTAAACGCGCGTTTTTAAATGGAAGGATTGATTTAGCTCAGGCAGAAGCAGTTTTAGATATTATTAAAGCAAAAACTGATTCTGCTTTAAAGGTAGGAATTGAACAGTTAAAGGGAACTCTATCTAGGGAAATAAACAAAATCCGCAATAAACTTTTAGAAGCCCTTGTTGTCTTAGAAGCAAATATTGATTTTCCTGAAGAGGAAATCAATCCGGTGGAATTAACTTCCATCCGTCGGGGGTTAAAAGAGGCAAATAATGATTTGACAGGAATCATTAATACTTTTCATTTTGGTAGAGTCCTTCGCGAAGGATTAAACGTAGTTATCTGCGGCAGGCCAAATGTAGGAAAATCTTCTCTTTTAAATGCCCTCTTAAAACAAGAACGCTCTATTGTTACGCCCATTCCCGGCACAACGCGGGATACGATCGAAGAGATTATTGATATAAAAGGTATTCCTATAAGGATTGTAGATACTGCCGGGATATTAGAACCGCAAGATTTAATCGAGAAAAAAGCAATACAGCGCACAAAAAAATACATTGATACTGCGGACCTAGTGATTCTTTTATTCGATGCAAGTCAGAGAATAAGTAAAGGCGACCAAATTCTTATTAAAAAATTAAAGCAAAAAACTGTGCTGGCAGTGATAAACAAAATAGATTTAAGACAAAAGGTAGAAAGAGAGAAGATTATAAAGATATTCGGCCGGATAATTGATATTTCCGCAAAAAAACTTAAGAATTTAAATTTACTTGAAGATGCCATTTCAAATCTTGTATATAATGGTAAGTTGAGTAGCTCAGAGTCAGTGTTAGTGACTAATTTAAGACACATTCAGGCACTAAAGAAAACAGAAAAATTGGTTGCAGATGCGCTTGATTCATTAGATAATAGATTATCTTTTGAGTTTATTGCCCAGGATATTAAGGATGCCTTAGGTTATATAGATGAACTACTGGGTAAGAAATTCTCAGAGGATTTATTGGATAAGATATTCAGTGAATTTTGTATTGGTAAATAGGAGTAGATATGGATAAGAAAAAAATTGAAAGAGCAATTAAAGACATATTAGAAGCAATTGGAGAAGATCTGAAAAGAAAAGATCTTCAGGATACCCCTCGTCGGGTAGCGGAGATGTATGAAGAGATTTTTTCTGGAATTAAACAAGATCCCAAAAAGGAACTAGAGGTTATCTTAGGCCAGAAGCACGATGAGATTATTCTCTTAAAAGGTATTCCCCTCCAGTCAGTTTGTGAACACCATCTCCTCCCGTTTATAGGCAAAGCCCATGTTGCCTATATTCCCAAGAATGGCCGTGTTACCGGATTAAGCAAATTAGCACGCGTAGTAGATATCTTAGCCAAACGGCCTCAGGTCCAGGAAAGGCTAACCACTCAGATTGCTGACATTATTATGTCAAAACTAAGGCCTTTAGGCGTAATGGTGGTGATTGAGGCAGAGCACCTGTGCATGTCTTTTAGAGGCGTAAAAAAACCCGGAGTCCTGACTGTTACTTCAGCAGTCAGGGGCATATTTAAGGAAAACGAAAAGACCCGCAGCGAAACCTTAGCACTCATCAAATCATAGACATAGCCTATCCAAACTCCTATACTGCACTGCCTCAGAGATATGCTTTGCTTGAATAGTTTCGCTTCCTGCCAAATCTGCAATCGTGCGGCTGACCTTTAAAATCTTGTCATAAGCCCTTGCCGATAAACCTAACTCAGTCATTGCCAGCTTAAGCAGTTCTTTTGCTTCCTCATTTAAGATGCAGTATTTCTTGATTAATTTTGTATTCATCTGGGCATTATAAAAAATTCCTTCCTCTTTAAAGCGCTCTCTCTGAATAGCGGCTGCTTTTTCTACCCGCGCCTTAATCACTACTGACGGTTCAGCATCATGGGTGTCGGTTAACTCTTTGTATTTAACTGCGGGAATCTCAATATGGATATCAATCCTATCCAAAAGCGGCCCGGAGATTTTGCTCAAGTAATTAGCGATTTTAGTTGTATTGCATCTGCATGCCTTGCGAGGGTCTGTTAGAAATCCGCAGGGGCAGGGGTTCATGGCGCAGACTAACATAAAGGAAGCAGGAAACAAAAAGGACTTGGTTATCCGGCAGACACGGATGCAGCCATCCTCTAAGGGTTGCCTGAGCGCCTCAAGGCAATCCCGATGAAATTCTGGCAATTCATCTAAAAATAAAACGCCTTGATGCGCTAAGCTTATTTCTCCTGGTACAGGAATAGAGCCTCCGCCCACCAAAGCCACATCTGATATAGTATGATGCGGATTGCGAAAAGGCCGTCTGCCAATTATGCCTTCCTTAATTGGTAAGGTCCCTACTGCCGAATGGATTTTAGTTACTTCTAATGATTCTTCTAAAGTTAAATCTGGCATAACAGTGGGGATTCTTTTGGCTAACATAGTTTTGCCGCTTCCCGGTGGGCCAATCATCAGGACGTTGTGAACGCCGCTCACTGCCACCTCTATTGCCCTTTTAGCTAAATATTGGCCCTTAACTTCAGAAAAATCTATCTGATAATGTGTATGTTGCGCAAATAAGCTCTCCAGATCTAACTTAAAAGGTTTAACTGTTTGTTGATTATGGAGAAATTCTACTGTCTGTCTTAGTGTCTTCATCGGCCAGACAAAAATATCTGTGACTATCGCGGCTTCTTTGGCATTTTGTAAGGGCAGAATAATATTTTTGCAGAATTTAGCTATAGCCAGGCTAATAGGCAGGATTCCGCGCACTGGCCTTAGTGAGCCGTCTAATGATAGTTCACCTAAAATGTAATAATCTTTTAGTTTTTCAGCGTTTAGCTGTTCTGTGGCAGCCAGAATTCCTAAGGCAATAGCTAAATCAAAACAAGCGCCTTCCTTTTTTGTGTCAGAAGGTGCCAGGTTTACGGTAATTCTTTCTGCCGGCCACTGCAAGCCTGAATTTTTGATGGCAGACTTAACCCGCTCTTTACTTTCTCTTATGGCAGCATCTGCCAAGCCTACGAGGGTTACTGCAGGCAAGCCACTTGAGACATCTACCTCTATCTCAATTGGATACGCCTCTAAGCCTAAAAGACCAAAACTAAAAACCTTAGCTAACATACCAACCACCTCCTTTTAATGAGCAGACAACTTACGGAGTGACCCGCCTATCTAAATAGAATCAAGGCGGGATCCCGCCACATAAATACATGATTGGCGGGAAAACGACGTAAGTTGTAGTCCGCCATGAATTGTGGCGGACGTCTGCGAATTTAACCCCGCACCTTTTTACCATTCAAGTATTTATATTAAAAACATGAATATATAAAAGGTGCGGGATAAGTTCGGCCAAATAAGTTATGTCGCTTAGCTAATTAATGAGCTGGCTCCATAACTTATGGCCTCACTTATAATAGACGTAATGGGTGAGGAAATCTAACAAGAAAAATTCTTGCCCCGTTAGAAATTTTATGGTAATCTATAAATGTATTTCTAATGGGGCTTGCTTTTTATGTGACTAATCATATAATATTAACTTATGAAGAAAGCACTGCTTAAGAATATCTTAATTATACTTTTGGCGATTATAGTTTTATTCAGCATTTTTAAGCATGCTTCCCTTTTAAAGGAGAAAAACGATTTACTGAATTCTCTAAATCAGCTAAGGCAACAAAGACAAGCCCTAGAAATGGAGAAACAAAACCTCTTAGAAACATTAGAGAAACAAATAGAATTGCAACAGAGAGTTAGCCAGCAGAATTATGTGCTTAAAGAGTATTTGCAGGCAAGCAAAAAGAGGTTAACCAGAGTCTTTAAGGATTTTCAAGAATTACAAAAAGAAAATGAGCAATTGGATTCTCAATCTACTCTGTTGAAAGCGGAGAATGCTGCCTTGCGCCAGGAAAGCGAAAGCCTTAAGGTAAAGCTAAGCTCCATTACAGAACTTAAGAAAGCGATTAAAGAATTAAAGGGACAAATGCGTAAGGTAAGGCTCCAGATAAAGAAAACAGCTTATACTTTAGAAAGCGTAGAAGGGAATCGTGGATTTTTGGTCAAAGACGGCAAATCCACATACTCTACTAAAATAAAAATAAAAGTAATTCCGGTTACTACAAAATAATCATGGAAGAATTATTTATCCAATTCTATAAAAACAAAATATTTATGACTACCCTTTCTGCCTGGGTAGTTGCTCAGGCGCTTAAAGTTGCGCTGGGAGTTATCCGGGAGAAAAAATTTGATTTTCGTTGGTTAGTAGGAACTGGTGGTATGCCATCAGCCCATGCTGCAGGCGCCTCTTGTTTGGCTACTGCTATAGGATTGGAATATGGATTTAACAGTGTGTACTTTGCTTTAGCTGCTTCCTTTGCCATTGTGGTGATGTTTGATGCGCAAGGGGTTCGCCGCGCCACCGGTAAACAAGCCCGCATATTGAACAAAATTACTGAGGATATTTACTGGCAGGGCAGAATTAATGAAGGTAGGCTGCGTGAATTTATGGGTCATACACCAGTGGAGGTTATTGTAGGTTTTCTGTTGGGTGTAACCATTGCTATTTTAGCGAAGTGAAGGAGGGATTTGGTGAATAGGAAACTTTTGATTGCAATTGTCATAATATTGGTTTTATTGGTTATTTTAATAGCTTTGAATTTAAAGAAAAGTAAAGGCAGTGCCACATCCTTATCTAGTTTGTTAGCCGAGGCCAAAACACTAGAGATAAAAAATAATTTTTTAGAGGCCCGGGCGGTATATCAAAAATTGATTGCTGATTTTTCTAATTCTAGCGAGGTTATGAACTGGCAAAAGAAGACCGAAGAGCTAAATTTGAGATTATTATTTTCTCCTGCCATAACTCCCAAAAGCATACTTTATGAAATAAAACCAGGGGATACCTTAACTAAGATTGCCAATAAATTTAAAACTACCGCTGATTTAATTAAAAAGAGTAATAATTTGACTGATGATAAGATTTTGCCAGGTAGAAAAATTAAGGTCTGGACAGCACCTTTTAGTATAATTGTAGATAAATCTCAGAATACACTGATTTTAAAAACTGATGAAGAGATTATGAAAACCTACATTGTCTCCACCGGTAAAAATAACTCCACTCCCACAGGTAATTTTAAAATTACCAACAAACTCATAAATCCCACCTGGTTTAAGGCAGGTACAGTTGTTCCAGCAGGAAGCCCCGAAAATATCTTGGGTAGCCGCTGGTTAGGATTTGACCTACCTGGCTACGGATTGCACGGTACTAATGAGCCGCAAAGCCTGGGTAAACAGGTTACCCAGGGCTGTGTGCGCTTAAGCAATCCTGATATTGAGGAATTATACACTATTATTCCCGAAGGCACAGAAGTAACCATCACTGATTAAGTGAGGACATAAGTTATGGAGTATTATATTAAAAATGTAACCGACATAACTTATCTGTCCGAACTTACCCCGCCCTTTTGGTTTATTAAACACAGCGTAAACTATCCAAAAGGGCGGGGTTAAATTCGCAGACGCTGGAGATTACTTAACGAGGCAGCTATAACTTACGTCTCCGCCTTTGGCGGATTCCGTAAGTTATCTGCTCATTTAATATGGCTGGACTTGATTTTGAAAAACCCATTATAGAACTTGAGAAAAAAATCCAGGAACTGAAGAGTTTTATTTCAGATAAAAGGATTGACCTTTCTTCTGAGCTTAGACGCCTGGAAGATAAACTTGAGCATCTAAAAAAAGACACTTACAGCAATTTAACTGCTTGGCAAAGAGTGCAGCTTGCCCGGCATCCCCAAAGACCCTATACCCTGGATTATATAAATATATTAATGTCTGATTTCATAGAAATACACGGAGACAGGGCCTTTGCTGATGACAAGGCCATGGTTTGCGGCTTTGCTAAATTTAATAATCAAAAGGTCGTGATTATTGGTCATCAGAAAGGAAGGGATACTAAAGAGAATCTGAAGCGGAATTTTGGTTGCGCACATCCTGAAGGTTATCGCAAGGCACTTAGAGTAATGCAATTGGCGGAAAATTTTGATCTTCCTATTATAGTTTTTATTGATACACCAGGTGCTTATCCAGGAATAGGGGCTGAAGAGCGCGGCCAGTCTCAGGCAATTGCCTTAAATTTAAGAGAGATGAGCCAAATAACCGTACCTATAATTGCTATAGTTATTGGTGAAGGTGGCTCGGGTGGTGCATTAGGAATTGGAGTGGCAGATAGAGTTTGCGTGCTAGAAAACGCTTATTATTCAGTAATTTCACCGGAGGGTTGTGCTGCCATATTATGGAAGGACGGTGCAAAAGCGCCTGAGGCAGCAGAGGCATTAAAATTAACCGCTCAGGATTTACTTAAGACAGGTATTATTGATGAAGTGGTCCTAGAGCCATTAGGTGGTGCTCACCGTGACCCGCAGGAGACCGCCGAAAATATAAAAGAGTCAATAAATAAAAATCTAAAAAGCCTAAAGGCTTTAGATAAAGATGAGCTCTTAAAATTAAGATATAAAAAGTATAGAGATATGGGTAGGGTAGAATGATTGAGCACGAACTTCTATTATTGGGGTTATTGCGTGAAAGCCCTAAGCACGGCTATGAGATAAAAAGAAAAATAAAAGAAATCCTTTCTTTATTTTCCGGCGTTGACTTAAAATCCATATATTATCCCTTAAGGGTATTAGAGAGCAAGGGGCTGGTTGCCAAGCGCATAGCTAAGACCGGCAGGCGTCCGCAGCGTTTGGTTTATGCATTGACCCCTAAAGGCGAAGCCACATTCCAATACTTGCTTACCCAGAGTTTCCTCAATTTTAAGCGGCCGCAGTTTAGTTTGGATTTAAGCCTTTATTTCTTAAACTACATAAAACCCCGTATTGCTAAGCGGCGATTACGTGCGCGGATGTCGGTATTAAAGAAGCTATCCAAAGGTTTAAGACAGACAATAAATTCTTCAAGAAAACGGCAACCCTTGTCTTTGGCCTATATCTTGGAACACGATTTGCAGATGGTTCAGACCGAATCCAAATTCCTCGCCAATCTTATCAAGACACTCTAAGGATAAGTTCTGTATTTTTAGCGGGTCCTGTCTTGGGTATTTTCTCGCCGCATCACGCGGCTTCGAAAACACCCAAGCCACCCGCTAAATTACTTATCATTTTACAATGGAAGTGGTATAATTAAGAGAAAAGGGAGGAAAGATGCGACACAAGAACGAGATTAAAAAATTATTTTTTTTCCTTATTTTTCTAATAATGGGGTTTGCGGTTAAGATATACGCAGAAGGTTTAGACAAAAAAGAAATTTTTGAAAAAATATTACATAATCAAAGCAATACAAAAAGGTTTTCCATAAAAGCTTCCCGCGATATTTCGTTTACAGAAGAAGGAAAAGAAGGGAAAATGTCTTTTTTATGTGATAGCTTTATTGATGCAGATTTTGAGCAAAAGACTTTGCATGTCAGAAATAATTTAAAAAATACTTTTCTTACATCTGGAAAGGAAGAATCTTTTCCTATATCACGAGAGTATTATCTTTCTAATGATAAGTTAGTGGGTTTTAATATAGCGGGTCATGAATATAAATGGGCTAAATACAATTGTAAATACTCTCACTTTACTGAATATATTCCTACATTTTGGAAGGCGATAGAATTGATTCGGGTAGGTGGTTTTTTTGATTATAAAGTCAAAGAAAACTTTAATCCTTCTTTAAACGACACGATGGATCATGGCTTAGCAGGAGCAGATAAACTTGACCCAATCTTTCCTTCAACATTCTCTATATTATTTACTGGGTTAAGTTATAACGTTTTAAATATTACAGAAACAAATTTTAAAGGTGTGTCTTGTTATCAATTAAACATAAAAGTTTCAGAAGATGATTTAAAGAGATATTTTTCAGAAAATAATCAGGCGTATGTTTATAAGCTACCCGAATTAATTATAAATGTATTTGCTTCCAAGGAAAACCATCTTCTATTAGCTCTTCAATATAAATTAGAAGCAAAATTTCGGGGAGAGTTATTCGGTCAGGAGGAAGTAGATTCTAATCATTTTGAAAGCGGGGAGTATATTTATGAATACCCCGAGTCTTCTTTAGAATTACCATTAGAAGTTAAAAATGCGGAGGATTGTGAAAAGACGCCCTCCCCAAAGTAAAGGAGCAGTTTAAGAGGAGGAAGGATGGAGAAGAAAAGGTTGGTAGGGGTGACAGTGGTCGGTTGGGCTGAGATAATAATTGGATTATTAGGGACGATTGTCTTTGCAATGTGTCTATTTAGTTTATTTTGGATTGCGATAAAGGCGACCCATGAGGGAGAAGAAACGATGGGGCTTCTTGGAGTTATACCAGGGTTATTTTTTACTGCCATTTCCCCATTATTTCTATTTGGAGGTGGAGGTATAGGTATTATAAAACTTAAGTCCTGGGGCAGAAAAATAAATCTTATAGTAATTCCGATATTTACTTTATTATTGGCGGAATCCGTACATATAGGCAGGGTTCTTGAGGCTAAGCACTATATAAAGAATAATCCCGCAATCTCGCTTTTTGTTAGTCTGGGGTCTTGGAGTTTAGGAATAATTATACCCGTTATATTCTTCCTCATATTACCGATATTCTTATATTTAACCCTCCCCAAAGTAAAGGAGCAGTTTAAGTAATGCCAAGAGAAAGAATCACAAGAAGGCAGAAAGATATATCGAGGTTGTTAAGAGAAAAGAAGCAAATATATAGAGATAAATTAAAAACCTTAAAGAAAAAAGCGAGAACGCCATGGTAAATACTTTATTATTGCAACTTTTAACTCTTAGTTTGTATACTTTATTTATGGGTTTTTGCTTTTGCGATGGATTCAAGTTACATATTTTAAAAAAGCTTCTTTGGTTTAGTGTATTTCTCACTATAAGTATTTACACCTTAAAGATAAAGAACGAATTTGATTTAGTCATTATTTTACCCATTCCAACTTTGTTGGCGATTTTATTATGTAGTTATAAGAAGATAAAATCAAAAAAAGAAAACGCATGAGTAATTTATGGTATGGAATTTCAAAATGTATAAGATAGTTTTCCAACCACTGAAAATCGCAGTGGGAACCCTCCCCGCCAGGGGACCAGGGTTATTGCCGAAGGCAATTTTCTTGTTCCTGACAATTTTTATATTATTTTCTATTTTTGGTATAGTCATTGGCTTTTTCTTGGCTTTTAATCCCCAGTTAGCTATCGAGCTACAGAGAAGATTCTATGCTAAAATCAATTGGCGGATAGAGCCTATCTCTATGTCCAAAGAAATCCGCAACACCCGTCTTATGGGCGGCTTTCTGATTATTCTAACTATCGCCACCTTGCTCATAGTTATTATTCGCAATTCCAGTCCATAACTCCCTCCCCATATCGATTTTTCTTGACAATTCCCATTTCTTAAATTATACTTAATATAGTTAATATTTAATATCATTAACTATTAATGAGGTTAAATATGTCTAAACTTTCTTTATCCGAATTTGCCGATAAGATGAATGAGGTTATGCCGGTGATTATGAAGGAGTTTGGCCGGCGCCTGGTAAGTGCGTTATATAAAGGTAAGATTATCCTGCCCCAGTTTTTGCTTTTGGAATTTTTGCACCGTGAAGGCGAATCCAAGATGACGGCTCTGGCGCATTTTATGAATGTGACTACTGCGGCGATGACCGGTATCGTGGATAGATTAGTCAGGGATGGTTATCTGGTCAGGGCTGATGAGCCCCAAGACAGGCGCATAATAAAGGTAAGGCTTACCTTAAAAGGCACGGATTTGGTAAGAAAAATTAACCGGAAAAAATGCCAGATGGTCATTAAGATATTTGGTAAAATTTCTGAGGCAGACCGTCGGGAATATCTGCGCATTCTTATGCAGATAAAGGAAATATTAACGGTCAAACCGGACATAACGGACTAACCGGGCACAACGAAAATGAAAATAACGATATTATTTTTAATATTATTTATTTTCATCTTCCCTTTTGTTCTTAGGGCAGAAGAGATTTCCTTGACCTTAGATGAGGCTGTATCTATTGCCCTGCGGGATAACCGGGATGTTTTACTGAAGGCTGAAGAGGTCAAAAAAGCCAAGGCCAAGATTGCGGAGGCAGAAGCGAGTCTTTTTCCGACTTTAAATTTTACCGGTAGTTGGACAGATAACCGCGGGCTTTATGCTAAAGACTTAAGCCAGAGCACTACCCAGACTACCTTAAAGCAATACCTCTATAAAGGCGGCGAGATTATCAACACCATAAAGCAGAAAGAGGATAATTTTGAGGTGACTAAAAGCCTGTTAGATAAGACAAAATTAGAAGTAGTCTTAAATGTAAAAAAGGCATTTCATACCCTACTTTTGGCTAATGAACTCGCTAACTTAAATAAAGGCATATTAGAGAATACGCAGGAGCATCTGAAAGCGATACAGGCACGTTTTGAATTTGGCCAGGCATCAGAGTCGGATGTCTTAAAAATCAAAGAGTCTCAAGCCGCAGTAGAAGAGGCTTATGAGTCGTCAATAAATCAGATGGAATCAAGTTTAGCTCTTTTAAGAAATTTATTATATCTTGATGAGGCAGTGAAGATAAAGCCGGCGGGAGAATTTAACTATGAACCAAAAGAGCTTGCCTATGATGAGGCGTTTTTAAAGGCCATGAAAACCAGGCCAGAAATAAGACAATATGAGGCCCAAGAAAAGGTAGATAAAAGGGCAATTGAAATTGCCAAAGCCGATAATCGCCCCAGTATCTATGCCTCTTGGGATTATTACAGCCGTTCACATACCAGCGCAACTACCACCAGAGGTTGGAATGATTATAATGTTATTGGCCTGACCTTTTCTTGGCCAATATTTGACGGCTGGGCCACCAAAGCCAAAGTAGAACAGGCAATCGTAGATTTAAAAGAGACACAGCTTACTAAAGAAAAAACTACCAAAGATATTGCCTTGGAGTTAAGGAGCGCTTATTTAGATTTAAAAAATGCGCTGGCGGAAATAAAAACTATGCAGGCCCAGGTTAATTTATACAAAGATACGCTTTCCGTGACCGAAGAGAAATACAAGGCCGGTATAGTAAGCTCCTTAGATTTAAACGATGTTTCGCTGGGTTACGCCGTTTCCCGGTTTAACCAGAAAGAGGCTATTTACGATTATGTCTTAGCCAAGGCAAAATTCGATAAAGCAACAGGAGGTTTATAATGAAGTCAAAAACCGCGTTCATTGGGATACTTTCTATTTTGTTAATCTCGGGCTGTCAGCCGAAAGTAGAAAAAAAGGAAGTTCGGGAGACGATTCCGGTTAAAGTTACCAGGGTTGAGCTCAGAGAACTGAATGAGGTTTTAGAATATGTGGGTAATATCAAGGCCCAGGATGAGGTGGTTGTCTATCCTAAGGTAAGCGGAAAGATTATTGAAAAGGTAAAAGTTGACGGCGAACAGGTAAATAAAGGCGAGGCCATTGCCTATATTGACCGCGATGAGGTGGGTTTAAAATTTGAAAAGGCGCCGGTAGAAAATCCTCTGACGGGAGTGCTGGGAAAGTTTTATGTGGATATCGGCGCAAATGTCTTAGTCTCTACACCAGTGGCATTGGTAATAAATATGGATACAGTAAAAATCAGTCTGGATATTCCGGAGAAATACCTGCCAAAAATCTATTTAGGTCAGTCAGCCAACATTCAGGTAGATGCTTATCCCGAGGAGGTATTTAAGGGCGAAGTGACTAAAATTAGCCCGGTAGTAAATTTAGAAAATCGCGCTGCGCCGATAGAGACAAAGATTAATAATCAGGACCATCGCCTAAAATCCGGGATGTTTGCCAGCGCTTCTTTAATTATTGAAAAGCATCCCTCTGCTGTGGTAATCCTTAAGGAAGCAATTCTGGGTAAGGAACCAGACACTTATGTTTATTTAATTGAAAATAATAAAGCAGTGATGAGAAAAATAACCTTAGGCATACATTCGGGGCCTTACTACGAAGTGCTGGAAGGGATAAAAGAAGGGGATTTAGTGGTCATTGTCGGGCAGCAGCGGCTCTATGATAATGCGCCAGTTGCGGTAGAAATAGGTAATGGCAACACGGATAACACCCAACCCTAATAGCACCTTGCCCTATCGGATGGGCAAGTGTTCGCTAACTGCGAAGGAGATACTCAATGAAACTACCTGAATTCGGGGTAAGAAAACCCGTTACCAACTTAATGATATTTTCCTCCATTATTATTATTGCCATGTATAGCCTCACCCGTATTGGTATTGATAGTATGCCTAAGATTGAGCCGCCGGTGATTACGGTGATTTCCGCCTATCCGGGCGCCAGCCCAGAAGATGTAGAAATTAAAGTCACCGAGCCCTTAGAGAACCAGTTAGCGACTACCCCGGGCCTTGAGAAAATAACCTCGCAATCTTCCGAAGGCACTTCCTTAATTTCGTTAAAATTTGTCTGGGGAACTAACCTTGATGCTGCCTCAAATGATGTGCGCGACCGTATTGAATTGGCCAAACGTGTGCTGCCGGATATTCCTGATGAAATGGATAACCCCTTTATTTTTAAATTTAATACCGCCAGCATTCCCATTCTCTTTTTGGGTGTTACTGCCGAACGTTCGTATACAGAGCTTTATGATTTGATTGATAGAAGGGTAGGCGATGCTCTGCGACAGTTGCCGGGCGTAGGAACAGTGCAGCTTTTCGGAGGACTGGAGCGTCAGATTAATATCTGGCTGGATAGGCAGCGCTTGGAAGGATACGGGTTTTCCATACTGGATATCCAGAATATCTTAAGCCAGGAAAATATTGCCCAACCGTTAGGAAAATTAAAAAGCGGATTAACAGATTATCTTATTCGCCTGCCCGGAGAATTTGCTTCTCCCGAAGAAATAAATACCGTTATTCTGGGTAAGCGGGACGGAAAATTTGTGTATCTAAAGGATGTGGCCAGGATTGAGGATAGTTTTAAAGAGATAACCTTGAATGTACGCATCAATGGGAACCGCGGGTTAATGTTGATGATTCAGAAACAGACTGATACCAATACCGTAGAGGTAGCCAGCAGAGTTAAGAAAAAACTCAAAGAATTGCAGAATTTATTACCTTCTGATGTGAAAATGTTTGCCATCTTTGATACCTCACAGGATATTATGGATTCCCTTAATTCTCTTAAATCTACAGTATACTTAGGAATTGTCTTGGTAATACTGGTGGTTTGGTTTTTCTTAAGGCAATTTTTACCCAGTTTGATTATCGCCCTGACTATTCCTTTTTCGCTCTTGATTGCTTTTATCTATATTTTCTTAACTGGCCGCACCATCAATGTGATCAGTCTTTCTTCTTTGGCCATTGCCGCAGGTATGGTAGTGGATAACGCCATTGTGGTGGTGGACAATGTCTACCGTAAATTAGAAAGAGGCAACCGGCCGACGGAAGCGGCAATTTTTGGAACCCAGGAGATGTTCTTAGCCATTTCTGCCTCCACCTTCACTACCGTTGTGGTATTCCTGCCGATGCTTTTTATCCCCGGCGTTATCGGCATCTTCTTTGGCGAGCTCGCTGTCATTGTGACCGTTACCTTGTTAGGTTCATTATTTACCGCAGCCACCTTTAGCCCGATGCTCTGCTCTCAGTGGATGAAGACGACTTATACTCCGGAAAAAAGGTCAAAGTGGTTTGCCCGGTTCTATACTTTTTCTGAAAACATGTTTAAATCTTGGGAGGAGTTCTATTCGCATTGCCTGGGGTGGTGCCTGCACCATAAAAAATTAGTACTGGGCGGATTTACGGCCGTATTTTTTGCCACGCTATTGTTGATGCCTTTGGTGGAGAATGAGTTTGCTCCTGAGGAAGATACCGGAGATGTGCGTTTGACCATTCAGTTACCGTTAGGGACTCGTCTCGAAGAGAGCGATAAGGTTGCCAAAAGGATAGAGGGAATGATTAAAGCAGATGTCCCGGAAGCAAAGTTTTATTATAGCCGCACCGGCGAAGTCCCTGGTCAGGGCAGGGGAATGGGTCAGGTTTCAGGCACGAATATCATTACTGCCGGAGCAAAACTGGTGGTCAAGACCCAGAGGAAGCGCTCGGTTTGGGAAATAGCGCAACTCCTGCGCGGCAAGATAAAACAAATCCCCGGCGTATTGAAAATAGATATCTCCACTGGAAATCCTATTGGCCGCCTGATTACCGGTATGGGAGGCAAAGCAGTGCAAGTAGAAATAATTGGTCATGATTTTACAGAAACTGATAAAATTGCCCAAAACATAAAAGAGGTTATGGAAAAAATTCCCGGTGTGGTAGATGTCTCTATTTCTCGGGAATTACAGCGTCCCGAATTAAAGATAGAAATCAACCGCGAAAAAGCTGCCAGTCTTGGCCTGAATATGAATATTATTGCCAATAGCCTGAAGACCTATATTCAGGGTTCAACCGCGACCAAGTACCGCGAAAAGGGAGAGACCTATGATATCTATGTCAGGTTAGCAGAGGCCTCGCGGCAAAAAATAGAGGATATTGAAAATTTGTCTATTGTCTCCCCGCTTACGCAAACCCAGGTGAAGATTTCCAATATCGCCCGCATTTATGAGGCCTTCGGGCCTTTGGCCATTGAGCGGCAGAACCGCGAGCGAGTAGTAAGGGTTGAGTGCAATACCTATAAACGCTCTTCAGGAAAGGTGGTTGAAGATCTCAAGAAAGAACTGCAAAAGATGGTTTTGCCTGCGGATGTGTTAGTAAATTTTGGCGGAGAAGCAGAAGAGCAGAAAAAGGCATTCCGCGACCTCACGCTCTTATTGCTCTTAGGCATTGCCCTGGTATATATGATTATGGCTGGCCAGTTTGAGTCATTAGCGGACCCTTTTATCATTATGTTTGCGATGCCCTTTACTTTTATCGGGGTTATTTTAGGTTTTATCTTTACCCGCACCACTTTAAATATCGTCAGTTTTTTAGGCGCAATTATGCTGATGGGAATTGTGGTGAATAACGCCATTGTCTTAATCAGCTATATCATTATCCTGCGCGCCAGAGGATTATCTATGTATGAAGCAGTGACCAATGCCGGCAAGGACAGGTTAAGGCCGGTATTAATGACTACTATCACCACCCTGGCCGGGCTGTTGCCTTTAGCCATCTCAACCGGCGTGGGCTCAGAGACCTGGCGGCCTTTGGGTATCACGATGTTCGGCGGATTAACCGTGTCTACGCTGATTACTATGCTCTTTGTGCCGACGCTGTATGCGGTATTCCATAGAAAAGCAAAATAAGCGGAGGTATTTGCGATGATGAAGATGGTAATGATTGTCTACAATGAGGCCATTGATGCTGAGGTAATGGAAGTTTTAGAAAACTGCGGCTTGAAGAATTACACTAAGATTACCGCTGTTTATGGTTGTGGCACCACTTCCGGCACGCATTTAGGCAATGATATCTGGCCGGGAAGGAATAACATATTATATGTTGCCTGCGAGGAAAAACAAGCCAGACAGATATTATCCTGCGTAAGAGAATTAAGAAAAAGATTAGGCCAGGAAGGACTGAAGGCCTTTCTCCTGCCCATAGAAGAGCTCACCTAATTTACTATTGCATAATTTGCCCTTTGGCATTAAAATAAGGAACAAAGTCAATTATATGAAGAGGGAGGGGAGGATGAAAATTACAACGTATGTCTTATGCTTTGTATTTTGTGTTTTTGCCTCCTGTTTTGCGCAGGAGAAAGGTCTTTTACTCGATGATTTTGAAAAGGCTATTTCAGGTGGTTCGGATGGTACGGTTGACTTTGGCGCAGGAGGAGGTTCATCAATTGAGGTAACTGCCGCGCAAGATATAAAACAATCAGGTAATCAATCTCTAAAGGTAGTTTTTGATGCCTCACCCGGCGGATATATGTGGGTGGCGCGCGGTTTTAATTTAGATGCAAAAAATGCCGCTTGGCTAATTAAACCCCAAGATATAGATTGGCAAAGATATAATGCCTTTTCTTTTTATATGTATGGAAATGATTCTAAGGCGCAGATTGCCTTTGATATAAAAGATAGCGGCAATGAGATATGGCGCTTTATGTTAGAGGATAATTTTAAAGGCTACAAGCAGATAGTTTGTCCATTTACTGAATTCTTTGCTCGCACTGATTGGCAGCCGGATAACGCGGATAAAAATGCCAATCTGGATTTCCCTATTGAAAGCTTTCAGTTTGAACCTATGCCTCAAAGTAAAGGCGTAGTTTATTTTGATACCGTTGAACTAATCAAAAAGTAGGGACGCTCTTTGAGCCTCCGCCATAGGCGGATCCGCCTTCGGCGGAAAAGCTAAGAGTGTCCCCTGTTTAACTGTTTAAGGAGGATTAAAATGGATTGGGGAATGAAAAATCGTTTAAGTCAGTTAATTCAGTCAGATGGCCGCTGTTTCTTTTTGCCTATTGACCACGGATATTTTCAGGGGCCGACTAGTTGTTTAGAAAAACCGGGTGAAACTATTAAGCCACTTTTACCTTATTGTGACGGACTTTTTGTGACTAGAGGAGTTTTACGCGCAGCAGTTGATCCAGCCAATACCAAACCCATTATCTTAAGAGTCTCAGGCGGGACAAGTATGGCGGGAAAGGATCTGGCTAATGAGACAATTACTACTTCAATTGAAGAAATAATTCGGCTGAATGCCTCTGCTGTGGGAATTTCAGTTTTTGTGGGTAGCGATTACGAGCACCAGACTCTTTTGAATTTGGCAAAATTAGTCAATGTTTGTGAAAATTATGGTATCCCAGTTATGGCAGTGACTGCGGTAGGTCGTGAGATGGAGAAGCGCGATGCGCGGTATTTAGCTTTGGCCTGTCGCATTGCTGCAGAGTTAGGCGCGCGTATTGTAAAAACTTATTGGTGCGAAAAAGATTTTGAAAAAGTAGTTAATGGTTGTCCTGTTCCGGTAGTGATTGCTGGCGGCCCAAAATGCGAGACAGAGAAAGAGGTATTTGAATTTGTTTGTGATGGCATGCAAAAGGGAGCTATTGGCATAAATTTGGGAAGGAATGTCTGGCAAAATGCGCATCCTGTAGCTATGGCGGCTGCATTAAGGGCGATAATCCATGAGAAAGCAAATATAAAGAAGGCTTGCGAAATATTTAATGAGGTAAAAGCAAAATGAATATGCATGTCGCTATGTATTATAACAACCGGGATGTGCGCATAGAAGAAATACCAAAGCCTCAGATTGGGCCAGATGAATTGTTGGTAAAGGTAAAGGCCTCGGGAATCTGCGGTAGTGATGTGATGGAGTGGTATCGGCTCAAGAAAGCGCCTTTGGTTTTAGGGCATGAAATCACCGGCGAGATCGTCGAAGCAGGGGCCAATGTTAAAAAATACAAAGTCGGCAATAGAGTTTTTGTCTCGCATCATGTGCCTTGTAACACCTGCCGCTATTGCCTAAGCGGCAATCACACCGTCTGCGAAACCCTGCACACCACCAATTATTATCCCGGAGGTTTCTCCGAATATATCCGCGTTCCGGCGATAAATGTAGAACGCGGGGTATTTATATTACCTGAAGAAGTATCCTTTGAGGAAGGCACGTTTATTGAGCCCTTAGCCTGCGTGTTGCGCGGCCAGAGGATGGTAAATCTCCAACCTGAGCAAACTGTACTTATCTTGGGCGCGGGCATTTCCGGTTTATTACATCTTTTAGTTGCGCGCGCTAAAGGGACTAAGCGGATTATTATTACAGATATAAACGAATTTCGCCTGAAAATAGCTAAAGAATTAGAAACTTCTTGTGTAATTGATGCTAAAAAAGATCTGGTTGAGCAGTCGGCTGACCAGGTGATTGTTTGTACATCTAACTTATCTGCTTTTCAACAGGCCTTAAAATGCGTTGACCGCGCAGGCACAATTTTATGTTTTGCGCCTACTGAGCCAGGAATTAACTTGCCTATTCCGGTAAATGATTTCTGGCGCCTAAGTATTAAGATTATACATTCTTACGGCGGGAGCCCCCGAGATATTAAAGAGGCAATAGAATTACTGCGAAGAAAGACCATCCCTGTAGAAAAATTAATTACCCACCGCTTAAACCTTAAAGAGGCAGGTCTGGGCTTTCGTTTGGTTTCTGAAGCCAAAGACTGCCTCAAGGTTATCCTTGTTCCCTAACTCCAATATTTACTAAGGCTTTTATTCCTCGTAAAAAATCCTTGACAGGGTTAAATTTAGTTGCCATAATATAAAAAAATTTAAATAGTAAAATTTTACTATATTCCCCATTTTTGCTATGAAAGTCGCTTCTCTTTTAGAGACGCAGGCTAAAAAATATTCGGATAAACCCGCCTTTATTTTCAAAAATCAGGCCATAACCTTTCAACAGTTAAAAGATATTTCTTTTAGTCTAGCAAATAGTTTAATAAATTTAGGCATAAAAAAGGCTGATAAAGTCGCTATATACCTTCCTAATTGGCCAGAGTATATTTTTAGTTATTTAGCTGCCTGGTGTTGCGGGACAACCGCTGTTCCTTTAGATTTTATGTTAACTGAAGATGAGCTCATCTCTTGTATCTCTCATTCTGAAGCCTCGGTTTTAATTACCAAATCCAAACTCACAGTTTCATTAACCAATATAAAAGAAAAATGCCCTAATCTAAAGGAGATTATTCTTTGTCAAGAAAAAATAGAAAGATTTTTGTCCTTTGAGGAATTATTGGCAAAAGGAAAAAATAAAAATCCTGGAGTTGAGATTGAGGATAAAGACTACGCAATTATATTTTATACTTCAGGTACTACAGGTAAGCCCAAAGGCGTCCTGGTAAATTATTTTCAATTAGGCGCACCCCCAAAAGCAATGAATTTTTTTGTAGACTTAAGTGAAAAAGACATTGTCTTGTGCGCAGTTCCATTTTCTCATTTAGGAGGATTAGTTTATATCCAAAATAATATCTCTTATGGACTAACCTTGGTCTTGATGGAGCGCTTTGTGCCTCTGGAATTCTTAAAAAATATTCAAAAATATAAAATTACTTGCTTCTGGATTGTGCCTTCGATGTACTATGCAATTTTACAATTAAAGGAATTTGAAGACTTGGACCTTTCTAGCCTGCGTTGGATAGTTACCTTTGGCGCATCCAGTTCTCCTGATGCCTTGCGTAGATTCCACCAGTATTGCCCAAAGGCTCACCTACTTAATGGTTGGGGCTTAACCGAGACCAATGCGCCTACAACTGTAATTCCTATGGGTTCACAGAAAATTGAGAGCATTGGCCGTCCTGTACCTTGGATAGAGGTAAAAATTTTTGATGAAAATGATAAAGAAATGCCTAGCGGTCAAATAGGCGAAATTGTAGTGCGTGGCTGGGTAATTACCGACGGCTACTACAAAGATCCCCAGGCAACAAGAGAGGCAATACATAATGGCTGGTTTCATACTGGAGACCTGGGCAGATTTGATGCTGATGGCGATCTTTATATCGTGGGTAGAAAAAGAGAGATGATTAAGGTGGCGGGAGAAATTGTCTTTGAACCAGAAGTAGAAGCCACCTTACATAAACACCCTGAAATTGCAGAAGTAGCGGTGTTGGGCGTACCGGATAAATTAAGAGGCGAAGTTCCCAAGGCATTTGTAGTTCTAAAAGAAGGCAAAGTTCTTACTGAGGAAGACTTACGTTATTTCTGCCGCCAGCATCTCGCCCACTTTAAGATTCCCCATTATTTTGAATTTGTAACCTCGCTTCCTAAAAACCGCGTAGGTAAAGTTGATAAGGAAAGACTAAGGCAGGGTTATTTAGAGAATGAAAAAGTTCATTAATTGGTTCAGTCACGGCTTAATTAGATATAGATACGGTTTTCTAGGATTATGCCTTATCATCAGCTTATTTTTTGTTTATCAGTTAAGAAATCTTTCTTTTCAAACCAACCTGGGAGATTTTTATCCTCTAAAGCACCCTTATCTTAAAATCCAGAACCAGCTTACTAAGATTTTCGGCGGCCTCAATCAGGTCTCTATTGCCATTGAGGTAAGTCCAGTTACAAGTAATGAAACCATTCTTAATCCGGTTACCTTAGATAAGGTCTGGCAGATTACTAATCAATTGTATTTAACCGAAGGAATAAATGCGGGTAGAGTTGTATCCTTGTCTGCAAGAAAAATCAAACACGTAGAGGCAAATGAGGAAGGATTTACTACGCAGTGGCTGATGCATGACCCACCGAAGACACAAGAGCAGATAGATATTCTAAAAGAACGCATTGTCAGAAATCCTATTGTTTATGGCCCAATCGTTTCCAGGGATTTTCGCGCTACTTTAATTCAAGCAGATTTTGAATCCCATGTTTCTAGCCGTCAGATTTTTAAGGTATTACAAGAGATAAAGAAAAAATACGAGGACGCTAATCACATTATTTATATATCCGGCCAACCCCTGCTGCAAGGTTGGTTAGATTATTATTTACCGCGTATGAGCAGTCTTTTTATCATTACCATATTGGCAATGTCTTATGTTTTATACAATGCCTTTAAATCTAAACGTGGTGTAATATTACCTTTAATTTCAGCCGCTATGTCCACGCTCTGGGGATTGGGTTTAACTAGTTTTTTTGGTTTTAAGCTCACGCCTTCTACAATCCTTGCTCCATTTTTGGTTTTTGCTTTGGGCGTAAGCCACTCTGTGCAATTTATCAAGCGCTATTATGAATATATGAGTAAACATAAACGTAATTCTAAAGTCGCGGCCATTAAAATTACCCGCTCCTTATTTGTTCCTGCATTTACCGGCTTACTTACCGACGGAATTGGCCCATTTACCTTATTTGCGGTTCCTTTAGGCATGGTGCGTAGTTTAGCTATCGCCATTGGTTTTGGGATATTCAGTATTTTCTTTACCACCAATATCTTAGTTCCTGCACTACTTTCTTTTATGAAACCACCTAAGCGCCTGGAGATAATCAAAGAGGAAAAGGCCACACTTACCAACAAAATTTTAGGTTACTTTGCCGGACTTGCGGTAGAAAGAAAAACACGCTGGATAGTGATTTTGACATTTTTTATCTTAACCTTTATTGCTTTATTTGGCACCAGTCAATTAGTAGTGGGGGATAAGTTGCCCGGCACATCTTTACTTTACAGTAATAGCCCCTACAACCAGGCAGAAAAATTTATCAGTGAAAAATTTGCTACTTCAGACCCTTACTATATTTTTGTAGAAGGTAGGCATGAGGATGCGCTTTTAAATGTTGAGGCCTTAAAAGAAATGGATGGCCTGCAGCGTTATTTAGAAAGAGAAGTAAAAGGCGTGGGCCGCACTCTTTCCTTGGTTGAATATATAAAAGGAATGAATATGGTGATGTTTGCGGGTGATAGAAAGGAATTTAGAATTCCCGATTATGAAAAGACCATTGCCGAGTATGTATTTTTATATTCTTTAACCGGATTTCCCGGAGATTTTGATCCGGTGGTTAACCCCAATTATCAGTATGCTAATATCAAGGTAGATTTAAGAGACCATAAGGCAAGTACGATGAATGAAGTAATTCAGAAGACCGAAGATTGGCTCAAGGTAAACCACGTAACCAAAGATATAGATTTTTCTTATGCCGGCGGAAATATCGGGATGCTGGCAGCAGTTAATCAAATTGTTAGCCAGATGTTGCCGATAAATTCGCTTTATACCGCGGGCCTCGTATTTTTGTGCCTGGTCTTTGCTTACGGCTCTTTAGTTTCAGGCTGGATTTTGATTATCCCTTTGGTTTTTAGGACGCTTTTAGTTTTTGGAATTTTAGGATTTTTAAAAGTCGGCCTTACCGCTGAAATGATTCCTGTGGTGGCATTAGGTATTGGTTTTGGTGATGATTTTGGGATATATATTGTCTCACGCATAAAAGAAACTTTAAAACAAGGAGGTGGTTCATTAAAGGAGGCATTGGTTGAGGCAATGTCTACATCAGGCAAGGCAGTGTTTTTTACCGGCCTAAGCCTTGCTATAGGTATTACTGCCTGGATGTTTTCTCCCATATTGATGCAGGCGCGCTTAGGTGCGCTTTTAGGGTTCTTTATCTTTTTTAATGCTATCGGAACACTGATGGTTTTACCGTCGATGATTATGACGGTTAAGCCTAAATTTTTAAGAAAGTAAAAGGAGGCAAGATGAAAAAAATTATTTTGTTGTTATTAGGCGCAGCTTTAACTTATAGTTGCGCCTCTGCAGCTGACCTGCAATATTTTCAGGTCTATAAACCCAAGGAGGGTATGACTGCAGATGAGATAATGCAGATTAAGTATCATAACAAATATTCCCTCTTTGCCAAAGATTATGAATCTATCGGTGATGTAGTTTTTATTGAAAAGGATGGCTCAAGAAGAAACCGTCGGTTTTTACGTCAGAGAATTATTTTAGGAAGGGTCTCTGATGATGTTTCATATAAAGATTTAGTTATGTTTACTCAGCCCACCTCTGTTAAAGGTTTGGCTACGCTTACCTGGAATTATATGAATCCGAATCGAGACCAGGATGTCTGGCTTTGGCTTCCATCTTTAAAAAAGATCCGCAAGGTTTCAGCTGGCCAGGCAGATGATAGCTTTTTGGGTGGAGATTTCACTGTAGAAGAGATTACCACCCGCCGATTCAAAGATGAGACCTATAAATTAATTGGAGAGGAGGACTTTAAAGGTTACACTTCTATATTCGATGGCAAAGTCTTCCATAAGGGTGAACCCTGTTATGTGATAGAGTGCACTCCTAAAAGAAAACCCTGCTATTACTCCAAGAGAATTACCTATGTTTCTCGTAACTTTGGCGGCAATATACTTGATGAGATTTATGACCCGAATGGCAAACTCTATCGCACGCTTTTTAGAGGCTGGATAATTATGAATATTAATGGCAAAGATTATCCTGCACAGAACCGTGTAGAGGGTAATGATTTGCGCACTGGACATAAGACGGCGATTCTATTTGATGAAATAAAATTTGACCAGGGTTTAACAGAGGATATCTTTAGCGAAAAGACCCTAATGAGGCAGAGATGGTGAAAAAAATGATTGCACAGATTAAAAACCAGATTTCACAGATTGTTAGGGAGGTGCCAAATGCGCTTTAAGCCAAAAATCGTTTTATTATTGCTTCTTTGCTTAATGGTTCCTGTTTCTGCTTCCTATGCAGCACTGGAAATTGACCGAGGGCCAATATATGGGCTCTTAAAAAAAGGCCTGCCGCTTAAAAACTTGGAATTTGCTGGTTACTTAAAGAATGAAACTGCGCTACGTATAGCTCATGGTTTTGATGAGTTTATGAAAGAGGCAAATATCGCACAACTGCAAGCAGAATACAAGTTTAATGACAATATTCAATTTTTTACCACTTTAAAGTGGTTCTACGATGCAGTTTTTGCTTTGGAGAATAAATATGACCGCGACCCAAAGTGGGAATCAAAAAGTAATAAAAAGATAAAATATCCCGAGAAACTGCAATGGTTAAGAGAATGCTACCTTGATATCTTAACGGATCGGCTTGACTTAAGATTAGGAAAACAGCAGGTGGTCTGGGGAACTGCCGATGGCGTGCGAATTCTGGATATTATTAATCCACTTGATTATCGCGAATGGACCTTAAAGGATTATATTGATACGCGCATTCCCCTCTGGATGATTAATGCTGAGGGGAAACTTTTAATGAACGGCCAATTGCAGCTTTTGTTAATTCCTGATTATGAGCCGAATTATTTTGCGCCAGCAGGAGCCCCTTTTACCTTAAGGACAGTGCGTTTGGGTGCAGAGGCGGCAGAGAAAGTTACAACTACGACAATAGACCAAAAGCCAGCACGTGATTTTGAACATACCAAAATTGGTTTGCGTTGGCGTAATATCATTGAGGGACACGCTTTTGAATACACCCTGAATTATCTACATACTTACGATTTTGCTTCTTCAGCCTATACAGCTAGGACGGCAGCAGGAGCTTTTATTACTCGTCGTGCTGAACAGATAGATGTCTTTGGCGGGACATTCTCCAAGACTATTACTGAAGGGATATTGATCCCGGGTTTAGCCAAAGGTTGGACCTTAAGAGGGGAATTTGCTTATATTAAAGGTGGAGCAATGAACTACGGGCAATCGGGGGCAAAAGTTCCGGTATTAGGAATAGATGGAAGTATTTCAGGGACCGTGGATGTAGACCAATATAATTATGTTTTAGGTTTTGACAAGACCTTTTTTACCAATTGGCAGTTCAGTTCCCAATTCATTCAAATGTGGGCTAAACAGAGAGAGAAGCCTCCGACATTTAATAAAAGCACAATGACCTTGCTGAATGGCGTCACCCGCGGCCCCTTAGATAAGGTGGAGACAATTTTAACTACAATGATTGCCACTGACTTTATGCATGAGCGGCTAAAGCCGCAAATTTTGGTTATCTACGGCGATGATAATGATTGGCGTATAAGTCCCAAAGTAAGTTATGAAATCAGCGACCAGTGGCTGGTGACAGCAGGTTTGCACTTCTTTGAAGGTAAAGAAATATATCTCAACGGCGGCCAATTTGACAAAAATGACCAGGTCTTCCTTGAATTAAAATACACCTTCTAACTTTAGGGACGTCTTTTAACCCAATCGGGGGACGTTCTTAGTGCCAAAGCTAAGAGTGTCCCCCGTTATTTTTGTGGTATAATATATAAATATATAAACCAAGCCCACCGCGTAGGTGGAATAGGGAGAGGTAAGATAGCGGCAAGAGGTGACGAATATGCAGAAAAAAGAATGGCAGGATTACTCTTTGGTTCTAAAGGAACTTTTGAGTTTAGAATACAGCCCAGTTGCAATAAGCTGTTTAAAGGAGCCACTTCTAAAAGATTCTCTTAAGAAAGCGCGTATATGTAGAGCTATATTAGACGCAGGAAAGGGAACGATATCGCAGTTAGATAAAACAAATAATACCTGCTTTGGTGCGAGCTGGCATTTGGGGTTTAACAGAATTAAGGACGCCAAGATCCTTGATATGATAAAAAAGTTTGTAGTAGAAGGAGAAAAACTTTTTTGTTCCTATCAAGCCTTAGATACTTTGCTTACACAAATGGAAGAGCCGCCGGATAATTCAAATTCATATTTTGTATTAGCTCCTTTAGAAAAGGCAGAATTTAAACCACAATTAGTTATTTTTGCAGTGAACGCCGAAGCAGCCTGCCAACTACTTACTTTAGTTACATTTTTAGATGGAGTTATGCCTAAGATTAAAATTGGTGGGCCTACTTGCAGGATGAGTATAATTTATCCATTATTAACAGAAGAGGTAAATATTTCATTTTACGATTATACTGCCAGAAAAATGTGTAATGTTCAAAAAGATAAATTGTTAGTCAGTATTCCTTATAAAAAGATTCCTGCAATAATTGAGGCAATAGATAAGTGCTCTGCAGGGAAAGCAAAAATCGAGTTTCCTGCGGAGTTTCGCAAATTTTTACAGGAAAGATTAAGTAAATAATGAAAAGTATTTTTGATCTTAGTTTTAAAGAATTGGAGAAAGTTTTGATTGATTGCAAACAAGAGAGGTTTCATGCCAGGCAGATTTTTGCTTGGTTATACAAAAAGGGAATTTCGGATTTTGCATCAATGAGCGATATCCCTTCTAACTTAAGAGATAAGCTAAGAGAAAATTTTCCTATTTTTAGCACAAAGATTACCGAACATCTTTATTCCCGCGATGGGACAGAAAAATTTCTTTTTGAGTTAAATGACGGTAATTTTATCGAGGCAGTAAGTATTCCCGCAGAAAAAAGAGTCACAGGTTGTATTTCAACGCAAGTGGGCTGTAAATTTGCTTGTAGGTTTTGCGCAAGCGGTATATTGGGATTTAAAAGAAATTTAACAAGTGACGAAATGATCGAAGAAGTCCTATATTCGAAAAATAAATCTAAAAACAAAAAGCTCACTCATCTTGTATTTATGGGTATAGGTGAGCCTCTGGATAATTATGATAATGTGCTTAAGGCAATCCGCATAATAAATTCTCCTGAAGGTCTCAATATCGGAGCTAGAAGAATTACTGTTTCTACCTGTGGTATAATTCCAGGAATTAAAAGATTATCAGCGGAGGGCTTACAAGTAGAGTTATCCATATCATTACATGCCCCTGATGATGAAACTAGGTCGCAAATTATGCCCGTAAATAAAAAATATCCTGTAACAGAATTAATCAAGGCTTGTAAGGACTATATTAAAAAGACAAACCGCCAGATTACCTTTGAGTATGTTTTAATTAAAAACTTAAATTCGGATTTGCAAAATGCACAAAAATTAAGTAAAATATTACGAGGCTTAAACTGTAAAGTCAATCTTATACCTTGTAATCCTATAAAAGAACTTAATATTGAACCGCCGAATAAATTAGAGATATTGCTTTTTAAGGATTATCTTCTAAAAGAAGGAATAAATGCCACATTAAGAAAGCCGCGCGGACAGGATATAGAAGCGGCGTGTGGACAACTCAGATTGAGATATGAAAAAATATAATTTGTCACAAAGTCACAAAGTCACAAAGTCACAAGTTTTTTTTCTTGTGCTCTTGTGCTCTTGTGCTCTTGTGCTCGAGGGATGCGCAAAACGCGAAATTAAGAATATTGATTCAAAGGGCACAAACATTATCTGTTTCGGTGATAGTATTACCTGGGGTTATGGAGCAGCTCCAGGCGAAGATTTTCCATCAGCGCTAGCTAAATTGATTGATATCCCTGTGATTAATGCGGGCATAGATGGCGACGTAAGTTCTGAGGGCCTCAAGCGCCTTGATTCTGACGTATTAGATAGGGAACCGCTTTTAGTGATTATTGAATTTGGCGGGAATGATTTTTTAAGAAAGATTCCTGGAGAACTGACTCTGAATAATATTAAGGAAATGGTAGAGAAAATTCAGGCAAAAGGTGCAATGGTAGCTATTGCAGATGTTAGCGCAGGCCCATTTCTTAAAGAATACCGTGTTGCCTTTCAAAAGATTACCAAAGAAGAAGGAGTAATATTTATTCCCAGTATATTAAGCGGAATAGTTACCAATTCTCACCTGAAAAGTGATTTCATCCATCCTAATGCTGAAGGTTACAAGCTGATTGCACAAAAGGTGTATCTGGCTATAAAACCCTACCTAAAAGATTCTGTACCTAAATAAGCTAGAGATAAAAAAGGCAAACCCCCAACAAACGAGTCCGCCCTTCCTTATAATTATGCCGAGGGAGGGAGTTGAACCCTTAAGCCTAATTAATCAATTATTAAATTTCAGGAAATTATTATAAGTTTCCTGTTTACGCTTTAAGGATGGTAAATCTGGCTTGTAATATATCCAAGAAAGAAGTCTTAGCGATTTTTTCTTTGCGAAACGTAACTTCCAGATAGTTTTAGTTCTTTTTCCACGGCCTTTTCTATTATCAAAACTCACGTTGCCTTTAATATCAAGAATTTCTTTTACTTTTTTGGCAATCCAATCAATGTGTTTTTGACTTGCAGACAAAAAATTAACATATAATCTATTGTAAACATATTTGGGATCTTTAAAGGTATTGTACCTATCTTCATAAACTACAATTGAACCATCGCCATCCAAATGTCCCCTTAGAAAATCTCTCAAGAAATTATCCGGTATTTCGATTTGGGCAAGCCGAGAAGTCTTGCGTGGCATTAGACCAATTGTGATGAGCCACCTATAAAACAAAACATTGCCAAATTGTATCCTGTAGCTTTGTCTTTTTGCGAAGCTGCCATTGATGTTTTTGGTAATTTTATTTGTTAAATTTAGGCACTCGCGGAAAGTCGAAAGAAGTTGCTTATCTGAGGAAGTAAGGCTTATGTGTCTTTTATCTGAGGACAAGTTCCCGTCAGTTGTTATAAGCCCAACGGCATAAGCTAGTTTAGGTGTCCAAGCGTATGTTTTATATTTATCCATTAAATAAAAATGCCGAGGGTGGGAGTTGAACCCACACGACCTTACGGTCACGGGTTTTTGAGACCCGCGCGTCAGCCATTCCGCCACCTCGGCAAGAATTTAAGTTGACGCAAACTATTTTATATTCTAAAATAGCAAAGGTCAATGAATTTCGTAACCCGTAAATTCGTAACTAGTAACTCGTAATAAAGGCTTATTATTTTTGTCTAAGAAAATTTTGGGGCTGTAGCTCAGAGGGAGAGCATTTGCATGGCATGCAAAGGGCCGAGGGTTCAAATCCCTCCAGCTCCACCAAGAGTGATAGGGTGCTGCTTCAAGGACGGGACGGAAGGTACCTTCCGTCGAAAAATTGAGGCGGCGCTCTTTTAAAATACAGTTCGAACCAATCTTTTTCAGAAATTCTTTCTGGGATTCTAAATTTCCCTCATCGATAGCATAACTTCCCTCATTCAAGGTAGTTACAAAGCGCCTGGCCTGTTCGAACCAATTATTACCCTCATCTGCAAAATCTCCCATTTTTTCCTGTAAATCCTTCTTTAAGCTTACTAATTCGTTCTTTTTAAGGTTGTATTCTTCAAGGGAAAGGGAGCCTTGCAGGTAGAGGTCAATAAGCTTACTTATCTTTGCGTCTATCTCATTAATCCTTACCTGGAGATTTTGCAGATGAGTAAGTGATGATTGGCTGAATTGTAACTTGTCTTTATCTAACTCTCTTAAAATATTCTCCAGCCAATCATCACTTAAAGAAACTTTTTGAATGTAATCTTGTATCTGATGCGCCAGCGCCTCTTCCCGGATAAACTTTTGGCTTTTACCTTTGCAAAGCGCAAGCTTCCTTGTGCAGTGGTAATAATGATGGCCTTTCTGGATTTCTGCTGTTACCGTTGCGCCGCACACCCCGCAACGCATCAGCCCCTTAAAAACAAAATATTTTGTATTCTTACTCTGCGGCTTTCCGCGCTGGCGCATCACTAATTGTACTCGGTCAAAAAGTTTCTTGGTAATAATGGGTTCATGCTTACCTTCAAAATGTTCGCCCCAGTAAGAGAGAATTCCATAATAGAAGGGATTAGTGAGTATCTGCTGGCACTTACTTATTCGTAGCGGATTCCCCATTTGGGTGGCAAAGCCGAGGGAGTTCATAGTATTGGTTAATCGCTCTAAGGTGTAATTGCCTGTTGCGTATAGCTCAAACAGTTTTCTAACAAGTGGAGCTTTATTCTTATCAATAACAACGGTTCTTGTCTTAGTATCGTTCAGGTAGCCGACTGGCGCGGGGCCACAGAAGATTCCATTTCGTATCTTCTGCCTTATCCCTCGCTTTATATTCTCTGAAAGGTTGTCCACATAGTATTTACTCTGGCTAAAGGCAATAGAAAGCATAAACTTGCCTTGAGCGGTGTTATCAAAACGGTAAGTAGGAAACTTTAAGTCTTGAATTATTCCCTTATCAACCAAATAAATAATCTTTCCCCCATCCATAGAATTCCGCGCCAGTCGGTCTGGATGCCAAGCAAGTATGCCCTCGGCTTTGCCACGTTCTAAGAGAGATATCATCTCGTTAAAGATTGGTCGGCCAGGCGCTTTAGCAGTTCGGGATTCGATAAATTCCCTAGCGATCTCTAACTTTTCCTTCTTGGCGTATTCTTGTACTTCGGTAATCTGGGCTTGAATGGAGAGTATCTGTCGTTCTTCTTCATCAGTGGACTTGCGGGCATAGAGGAAGTATTTCATAAAGACCTCCTTGTGTGGGAAATTTAGAATCCAATCATTTAATTTTGAGCCGCGACTACTCAAAATTAAATGATAAAAAGATTGGTGAAGAACTGTATTTTAAAAGAGCGCCGCCTCAATTTTTCGACGGAAGGTACCTTCCGTCCCGTCCTTGAAGCAGCACCCTATCACTCTTGGTGGTGCGTATTGGATAAAGTTAGAACCTGTTTCCAGCAAGCACCGTTAAAATAATTTCAATCTATGTCAATGTTCCGCGCGCGGAGCGCGCTCCCGTATCTCCCGATTTACCGCTCGGCTTCTGTGGGCAGAAGCCTCGCTGGGCGCCCCGCTGGGGCGGGGCTTCTTGCTAATGCAATGCGTGACCGGCTCGGCAGGCTGGCGGCTGGGTGGGGGCAGCCGCCAGCCGTCGCGTCCAATTCAAGTATTTAAAAAAGAGCGGTTGTCCGCTTAGCGCCTTAAGACATATTAAAAAACTTCTCTGGACGGCGCTATGCCGAGCCTCTTGTGAACAATGCTTGAGAAGCGCAGGCAAAATTTTGCCCGCACCAAAATTTTGCCAAAAGAAAACCGATATTTCAAGGGGCGGAACAATGGTAATTCTATCATAGGTTATGGACAAAACAAATTAAATTGTCTAACTTGTCTAACTATAAATTACCTCAATACTAAAATACCAAAATCCTTATAGGAGATATCCTTTTCAAATTAGTCATCAAAATAATACTTTGTCCAACTTTTGCCCCATAAGATATGCGGAACATCTTTTTCGGAAATCTTAACAAAATTGCCGTCTCTATACTCAAATGTCTGAATATGGTGCTGATCATAACCCAAATGTCCTGTAGCCTCTTTATTTGTAAATCCTTCGCCTAACTCTATCAAACCGTTTTTTAACCTTCGCGCTATGCCTTCTGCATTTCCCTCAAATCTCTTTAAAAGAATTAACTCTTTATCATCTTTGATTTGATAAATATCAAGCCGTTGAGAAAATCCATCCGCCCAGGCCATAATGTAACGAATCCAAATTTCCGGAACTTTATCTCCATTCAAATCGTGGAATTCTATCGGCCAGATGTAATGTAAGAAATGTTTGTCTGTATCAATGTAACATTTAGTAAAATATTTCACGGGCTTGCCATCCTTCAGCTTACCTGAAACTATGAAGGGAGCTTTTTCAGAAGAAATTAGAGGAATAACAGCCACTGAATTTTTATTTTTTAAGATACTCCAAGATTCTAAGCAAGGCGATATAATAATCTGCACGAAATAATCCTTCTCGGAATTTCCTCTTACAGCGAATTCAAAAACATCTTCCTTAACTCCTTCGTCTGGTATACCCCAAAACTCATATGTTCCTCTAATGAAAAAATCTATGAAATCATCGGAATATTTACCCGAGATGAAAGCGGTAGGAACCAAATCTTTTCTTTTTTTAAATAATGGAAACAGGTTTGTATAATTTCTTTCTGTTGCTTTATTAAAAGCTGTTAGGCCCATATAGCGCGCAAGCCAAAAATCAGCTTCTTGGACTTTATTTTCCTGGATTGCCTTTTCAGCTTTCTGATAAATTATTTTTAATTCCCCTCCCAAATTTTGTTCTGCTGCAAATGACGTAGAGCAAACAAAGCATAGTAATACGCCAATAAGAATTTTCTTCATTCTTTCTCCCCTTCCTTCACCTTCGTCTTTATCTCTACAATCTCTTTTTTTAAGGATGAATTAACAAATTTCTTAAAACCATTGAGAAAAAAATTTCTTTTAGGAATCTTTTTTCCTCCGAGATCCTTGCGAACTTTATTAATGTATTTCTTTCCACTATTCTTATCACAAACAAAAATCTTATCCGTAGATAAATGCGCTAAACTTACCGAAAATAATTCTTTCGCATGCCCATCCGTGTCCGGAAAACTATAGCCAACAAAAATAAGTTTATCAGCTTTTGTCAACATTTCCCGCGCATAAGACCATTGCTGCCTTATAATTACCCGGATAGAATTAGACCTAACACCTTTGACTTCATCTTTGGTGGCCGTCGGTGGCACAATAGCCGGTTGACGATACCAAAAATCTTTCTTATACTGAGGATCCACTTCATTCGGAAGAAAAATAACAGGTAAACCACTCCCGCTTTCCAACCAGCTCAAGCTCCCATGTAATTTAATAACTCGCACAAGATCATCAGAAATTGGTCGTTCAAAGCCATGTGGCGAGATATAGGTATAGGGTAGTTCTAAATTTCTTTCTACAAGGGTATCGTAATTAAAATTTACTATATCAAACGATAGCTTATTTTCTTTCATAATTCGGAACATTTTTCGAAAAACATTTTGTTCTTCCTTTGGTGGTATTAAGTTCGAATAAACCCTACTTACCAGCATTCGCAACTCTCGACCGACGTCTCCAGTAAAAAAATGCGGTGAACTTTCAACGCTATCTTTATTAAATACCGCACGACGATTATTGCGTCTGTAATCATATTCTTTTTTATTGAGAAATATCTCAAAATCATACCAAGATTTAAAACATTTACCCAAGTCGTTACGCATCCCGTACCTGTTTAAGAAATCATTCCACTTATTCTTAGAAATATCAATTTCACCGTTACGAAATTTAAAAGCAAGATCTATTAACGACCATGTTCGCTCGAGTGATTTCAAGCTTAAATTCGGATGTTTCAATAATTTTAAAGCAGGAAATTTGTCCTTAGAAATTTTGACCTTTTCAAAAAAATTTTTGTCATAAGGAAGCTCCTTGTCTTTAAGCTTAAATCCATTCTGATCTGATTTTAGCTGATATCCAGATCCAGCAGTCGAACCGCTGCCAAGAATTAGACAGAACCTATGCAAAACTTTGGATTTGTTTAGCTTTCTTGAACTATATTTCATACACTCTTTGTTTTACTGTTTCTATCCCGAGGCCAGCTAAGATGCAACCATGCTGACTTGGATCATGGCTAGAAATGGACTGTTGTTCAGCGGGTATATTCCACTATTTTTTAGATAGTTACATTATCTACAAATGCTCTCCCGGTGGTAATAAGGTTGAAATATCTATTTCTTGGGTTATCTTATTCCACTGGGCAATTTTAATTCGAGCGCCCGCCGCGTATTCCAAAATATCATATCGTTTAAATATTTTTATTAAGGTACTAACGGGAGTGCTAATAGTATTTGGAGAGATAATAAAGGAATGCCTAGGCCTGACAACTCTTGAATAACCTAATAGTTGAGATATATCATTTAGATTGATGTAATTTAGTTTACATTCGACGAAAACTAAATCGCATTTATCTTTATATTTTATAGAAGCTGTGATATCGACTTTAATAACATATGTTTCGAACTCAGGAAAAAATGAGTGTAGTTTATGGCGCCTCAGAAATTCTGATAAATCTTGACGGGAAGTATCATAAGCTTTTATTTCGGCTTTAGGATATTTACCTTCAAGATACTTTTCGAGCCATTTAATTATCTCTGGGTATAATTCCTTTTCTGATGAATACATTTATTCCTTCTCTTGAAAAAGAGTTTTATCCTTGTTAGATTGTTTGCAACCTAGCTCCAAACAAACCTGCCAATAAGTATCGCAATGCTTACCCTTCAACTCTCGCGGTAATTTATCAGAATTTTCTTCCGGGTGAATACCTCTCTGCCTCTGCCTCTTTCTTTCGGGCATGCACAGCTTTGCTTTTCTACCGGAAAAATGTAATTTATTATATTCTGCTAATTCTTTTAGAATTTCATTTTTATGAATAATCCTGAAACCTACTGGCTCGAAATATTCAGCGTAAACCTTTAACTGGTGCTCTCTAGCCCAGGCCTGTTCGCGGCCTTCATGGTATTCCTTTGCATGACCATTTCTAATGTTAGGATGACCCCAGTCTATAGTATTCACGGGTATTTTTAACGGCTCACTCTGGAGCAGGTTACAAATTTGTACCGGCAATTTCCAGTTTTCGTTTAAAATCGAGATATAAACCCTATGTCTACCGGCTTGATCTCGCCCACCTGTACCAATAGAGCCAGTCACATCAGCGATACCCCTAAGAAACTCCTTTTTTATTTCTTCTTCAGCTCTAAAGATACTTTCCGGTACTTCCATTTCTCTAAAACTTGTTTTCCCTTGGAGCAGTTTATTAATATTACGCCAAAGTAAAGAATTTTTGGTCGATTCAATAATTATACTTACTGAATTTTTTAATGGTATTTTCCTTGGTGTAACTTCTGTTAATTCCCCAAGGCGATTTATAGTATCATCTAAACTTAATAATATCTTATCCTTGGTATCAAATGATTTCTTGACCCCTTTTGCTTCCAAGCTCCGGAATGGATAATCAATGACAAGCTGCTTCATGCCGCTTACTTCTCTTATCGTTCCCCTTCCTACAATTAAACCTAATAAATAGGCCATATCCGGATCTAAAAATGTCGACATTGTTTTATTTCTCCTTTTGGGGATCTGGTTTCTTAAAAATCAATATATACTCATGCACTTTATTTACGATAAAGGAATAAGGGTATCCAAGCGGGCGCATATTGTTATATTCTTTTTGCCTATCCCAAATAATAATATCATTTAAACAAAAACCGATTTCTTCCATTTTTCTAGTTAAATCCGAATGTAGCTGATACAAAGTAGAATTTTTTCTAATATCCATCACAACTACTATACAAAAACGCTTTGGCTTTGTAACATCATAGACTTCCTTAAAAACTTTTTGCAATGAAACTAAGAAATCTTCATAGCTTGGGATATTCCCAAAATCTTCTTTAGAATCGCTATAATTTTGAATCTCTTTTTTGTCTGCTGTCCTTTTACGATTTAGGATATCCCAATAGGGCGGAGAAGTAATCGTTAAATCTACGGAATCGGGAGCCAAGTATTTTTTAATATTTAAAGACGAGTCGCAATAAATTGTAGAATTGTTTTCGCTAAACATGCTTTTGTATGTTTCTTCTAATCTCTTTTTAGCCATGCCGCAATATTCCTTGTTTATCTCAAAACCAACGCCTTTCATTTTCATAGCTTTAGCAGCAATCAATACGCTACCGCTTCCCATAAATGGATCAAAGATTATTTGATTAGGTTTATTTGTATATATTTCAATTAAACGTTCCGCCAGTTTTATCGGAAACATGGCAGGATGCTTTAATTTCCACTCTTCTTGATTTTTTTGAGCATCTCTCCAAATACTAAAAGAGTATTGAAGCCAAGTCCCGCCGTCTAATTTATTCAACTTTTCCGCCATTATCTTTCCACCTTAACAAAATATAACTTCTCTTTAACTACGCACCTATCTGTTTCATCCTGATTTATACTTCTATACCTACGGTGGTCTTTTTCAAGAATCCTCACTTTTCCTCTGGATGACAAAATATCAACTATTTCCTCTTCGCTCATTAACCCTTCATCGTTATAGCTTAGAAGCATATATTTAGTATTGGCATTTTCTATTAAATCCTTAAAAGTATCTTTGACATTCACCTTTTGGCAATATGAAGATTTCTGATTTTCATATGGTCGCATCCCTGTTTTTCCATATATTTTAGGATTAACATCACTAAACCATCCTTCAGCGATTAACTCGAGCATAAAATAATTGGGGGCATACTGCCTTTCATTATATGGTGGATCCATATAAAGAATATCGCATGACATTTTTTTGACCAGATCATTTGCATCCGCTTTAAACACCTTATTTTTTCTTTTGCTTGGGGGTATTACCGGCACTCTTAATTTTAAAGGCTTCAATGCCCTAGGATCCCAAAATTTCAAAAAGGCTGCATAATTACCAGAAATATTTGCTACAAAAGGTACAGCTTCTAACAAGGAGGATAAAAGAATATAAAACTCATCAACGCTTATTAACCCTTCTTCTTTCCAATCTTGAATTACAGAACGAATCACATCTATTTTCTTGCCATTTTCATCAGAGAAATATTTTCTTTGATGTGGCCCATATTTTGTACCGGAAGGACAATAATTCTTATAAATAAAACCTCCCAATGGCGGAAGATTATTTAGGTGCTCAATCACTCTTATAATATTTTCCCTACAACCGTTGACTCCAACAACCTGACCTTTTAGACCTCTAAAATATGGATATTGATTATTTTTGATATATGTTCTAGCAATAGCATATGAAAATTCCATAATATCATTTGTAAAGACAGTAAACCCTTTTCTTTTGAAATGTTGCGCGACAACAGTAGTCCCGCTGAATAGATCGCAAAAACTGGACCCATGGTTAATGCCAGTTTTTGCGACTCCTTCTTCAAGAAAGTTTAAAAGTCTGTTTTTACAGCCGTAATAACGCATAGGATAAACAAAAAACCTCCGCCTCTTGAGCGAAGGTTTTAATTATTTTAACGTGGCAGTTCCCCCTTCGAACATACCACTTTTACCTAATTGTTGATATACTTTTACCATAAAAATTTGCTTTTGTCAATCACTTTCTACCCACAAGATCATCCAGGCTAATCTGAAAAGCATTAGCGAGTTTAATCATAGTTTGAATATTCGGATTCTTAGCTGCTCCTTGCTCGATCTTAGTTATCACGTTATAAGATAAACCGGCCTCTTCTGCTAATTTCTGCTGAGACCAGCCAGCTTTCTTTCTTAATTGTTTTAATCTTTTATCGAACATTTTGCTTGACAATATAATACATTTTGGCTACTATAAAATTACTACCTTATAAACACTATTATTATGCTTTATTTTAACACTTTTAATCAACATATCAATCAAATTCATAGCATTTCCGCCCCTTGAAATATCGGTTTTCTTTTGGCAAAATTTTGGTGCGGGCAAA